>Ga0315294_10000400_pt1 | contig 46902 bp, 55 predicted proteins | sample YL17G13_40_MG_FD_203626 | JGI IMG/M metagenome (GOLD analysis project Ga0315294, IMG submission 203626) | Sediment microbial communities from Yellowstone Lake, YNP, Wyoming, USA - YL17G13_40 | ecosystem: Environmental > Aquatic > Freshwater > Lake > Sediment | place: USA: Wyoming | collected... | reverse complement strand
TTCTGCGAGGGCCTGTTCCGCTGCGCCGAGGCGATGGCCGCCAGGGGCCAGCGCGACGAGGCCCTGGCGATTTACGACCGGCTGCGCACCCTGAAGGAGCCGCACCAGGTCCGCGCCGGGGCGCTGCGCGGGGCCGTGCTGGCGCGCGGCAAGGAAGGCCTGCCGCTGCTCATGGAGGCCGTTCGCGGTGACGACTTCGTGCTGGTGGCCGCCGCCGCACGCACGGCGATGGAAATGCCGGGGGCCGAGGTGACGCAAGCCCTGGCGGCCGAACTGGGCAAACTCCCCGCCGACAAGAAGATCCTGCTCGTGCAGACCCTGGGCCATCGCGCCGATGCGGGGGCGATGCCGGCCCTGCTGGCCGCCGCCAAGACCGGCGACAAGGCGGTCCGCGTGGAGGCCATCCGCGCCGCAGCGCAGATCGGCGAGGCCTCCGCCGTCCCTGTGATGGTCCAGTTGATGGGCGATGCCGATCGCGAGGTGGCCCAGGTTGCGCAGGATGCCCTGGCGGCGATGCCCGGGCCGCAGATCGATGCCGCCGTCGTGGCCATGCTGAGCCATCCGGACGCGAAGGCCCGCGCCACAGCCGTTGGCCTGGCGGGCCAGCGCCGCGTGGCCGGTGCGGCCGCGGCGCTCCTGAAGACGGCCGAGGACGCCGATGAGTCGGTCCGCACGGCGAGCCTCAAGGTCCTGGGCGATGTGGCGGGGGCCGCCGAGTTCCCGGCCGTGCTGGGTCTCCTCGTGAAGGCCAAGTCGCCGGCGGAGGCGCAGGCGGCCGAAGAGGCGGTGGCGGCCATCGGCCTGCGGCAGACCGACCGCGCCGCCCTGGCCGGTAAGGTCGTTGCCGCCCTGGCGCAGGCGCAGGGCGACTCCAAACTCGCGCTGCTGCGGGTCCTGCGCTCGGTGGGCGGCCCGAAGGCCCTGGAGGCCTTGCGCGCCGCCGCCAAGGACCCCAGCGCCGAAGTCAAGGATGCCGCCCTGCGGGCCCTCTGCGAGTGGCCCACCGTCGAGGCGCTGCCCGACGTCGCCCAACTGGCCAGGACGTCCGCCGACCCGAAGGTCAAGACCCTGGCGCTGCGCGGATACATCCGCCTCATCCCGCTCCAGGAGGCCGCCGACGCGAAGAAACTGGCTGGGCTCAAGGAGGCCATGGGCCTGGCCCAGCGCACCGAGGAGAAGCGGCTGGTGCTGGCGGCCCTGGGCGGCATTCCCATGGCCGAGGCGCTGGCCCTCGTCACGCCGCACCTGGCCAGCGCGGACCTGAAGGGCGAGGCCGGCCTCGCCGCCGTGGCCATCGCCGAGAAAATCGTGGGGAGCCATCCGGCCGAGGTCGCCGCGGCCATGCAGCAGGTGATCCAGGCGATGCCCAATGACCGCGTCGCCAACCGCGCCAAGGCCCTGCTGGCGCAGGCGAAAAGCAAGAAGCCCGCCGGCAAGTAGCATTACAGCGCCACTTGCTGCTTTGCGCGGTGGGTCTCCTGACCCACCGCGCCGGAACCTGCGATTTCGGCCCCGTGGCGCGGGATCGTGCGGCGGGCAAGACTGACCCGCCGCGCCAAGTTGCGCTGTCCTAGTAGCGGCCGTCATTACGGTTGGAGGAAGGGCTATGGGGCCCGGTCGAGCACGCGGCGCCCTGGTCATGGCGGCCGCGCTGGCGTTCTCGGCGACGGCGGTCGCCGCGCCGGCCGCACCAGCGCCGCAGGCCGCGGCGCCCGCGCCGGGCGACAAGCCGCCCGCAGGCAAGCCGGTCGACCCCCAGGCCAATCCCGGCCGCACGATTCGCGGCAAACTCACGCCGCCCGACCGCGTCAAGGAGGCCGTCCTTTGGGAGCGGTCGATGGACCTCAAGATCCCCGTGACGGTGGACCCGCAGACGGGCGAGTTCGAGGTCAAGGGCCTCCGCCTGGGGACGTATGACTTCCTCATCCGCACGCCGTGGGGCCGCCTCGAGGGCCTCGACATGGCCCCGAAGGTCTCGCCATACGACATCCTGATTCCGCCGGAGTACCGCACGGATGACCTCGGCAAGATGGCCGAGGGCACGATGACCGGGGACGACCGGAAGGCCATCCGCCGCATCATCTACGAGGTCAAACGCTACGAGAACAAGATCCGCGACCTGTGCCTTGCGGGCTCCCCGGACCGCGCGGCGGCCCTCATGGAACTCCTGATGGACGGCGACTTCGTCGGCCGCAAGGGCGACGAAATCACGTGGCGCATCGAGCAGTGGTACTACGAGAAAAAGTACGATGCCTGGAACACGTTCCGCACCCAGGTGCTGTACCGGTTCCGGGTATCGAAGGCCGTGTGGCTCTCATGGGGCTGGCAGTTCGAGCCCGCCCTGGGCGGCTTCGACATCACCCAGGACCGCCAGGAACCCATCACGGTGGAGTTTGCCATTCCCGAGAATCCCGTCCCCGAGAAGGGCCTGACGGGCAACCAGTACCCGCCCGCCGAAAAGGGAGCGGTGAAGGATCCCAAGCCGCCGGAGAGGGATGCAGAGAAATGAGCGATGCGGACCTTGGCCCCTTGGCCGGCGAGGACTCCCGGCGGGCTGGCCGAGGGGATGTCACATAGCGGCCGTTTGTCTGAGCCCCCGAAGGGGGCGGTTGATCTGTAGCCTCGGGTGCAAGCCTTCCCGGCGGGCTGGGTGGGCGGATGTCACACGTCGGTTGTTTGTCCGAGCCGCCGGAGGCGGCGGTTGATCTGCAGCCTCGGGCGCAAGCCCGTGGAAAGCGGAAGCCCGTCCCCAGTGTCCCCCTTTTTCATTTGAGCCCCATCGGGGCGACTGAGGCCTCTGCCGCGCTCAATCCCAGATGTACCGCGGATCGTATTGGATGCCGTGCCGCTTGAGAAAGGCCAAAAACTCCTCCTCGAACGTCACCTTCTTGTGGTGCTGGGCCTGGCGCTCGATGTATCCGGCCACCTTCGGCACGTTCGACCGGCTGACGCTGAACGCCCCGTACCCGCTCTGCCACGCAAACGCGCGCTCGTCGGGAAACGTTTCATGGAGCCACTCCGACGAAATGCTCTTCCATTTGCGAACGGCCTCCGCCACGGAGACGTCCGTCGCAAGAACGATCGGCCCGTGGATGTGGTTCGGCGTTCCGCCGATCGAGAGCGCCCGGCCCCATTCGCTTCTGGCGATGCCCGACATGTATTCGTAAAGCCGGGGACGGAAGGATTCCCGAATCGTGGGAAGGCGCTCCTTGGTGCTGAAGATGAGATGAACGAGCAGGCTCGAGTAGGTGTGGCCCATGCGTGCCCTTTCAGTCGCCCCTACGGGGCTCATGGCTTATTTTGGTATGATGATATCGTTTCCCTGGCTTCTGTCCACGGGCTTGCGCCCGAGGCTACAGATCAACGTGCCCCTACGGGGCCTGAAAAGCCGCCGCGCAAGTCCGCGCGCGTTGCACTCGAGTCGGCAACGCGGCGCAGGCGGCAGCTGCGCCTTGACTCTCCACCACGCCAAGTTACATTTCCTGGCGGATGATCACCGCGCTGGTCCTTCGGACCGGCGTCTTTATGACCACCCGAGGGCTGCCCCGCAGCCCTCGGAGCCTATTAACCTGCCTTCCCGCGCAGGTGCACACCAGCCACGTTACACGTCAACCAGCCCGCGCAGCGTCCGCAGGTTCACGGGGTCCATCGCGCGGCCGCGGGCATCGTGCTTGGGCGTCTCCAGGATAAAGGGCAGGGCGGCCAGGGCCGGGTGATTCACGAGCAGCCGGAACGCCTCGCGCCCCAGTTTGCCGCGCCCGATGTGCGCGTGGCGGTCCAGGCCCGAGCCCAGCGCGCCTTTGGCATCGTTGGCGTGGACCACCCGCACGCGCTCCAGGCCCACCGCCGCGTCCAACTTTCCCAGCGTATCGTCAATCGCCGCGGCCGTGCGCAGATCGTACCCGGCGGCAAACAGGTGGCAGGTGTCGATGGCTGCGCCCAGCCAGAAATCCTTCCGGTCGCCGGTGGCCGGTTCCCGGTTTCCGCCGCCCTGTGCGCGGGGCGGATCGCACTCCTGGACGAGGTACCTCAGGTGCTCCAGCCGGCCGCACATCACCGTGCCGGCGCCCGCGGTGGTCTCCAGCAGGATGCGGCAGCGATGCCCGGGCCGCTCGCTGTGAAGCCAGTCCAGGGCAATCGCGATGCGGGCCAGGCCCGCTGCCGCGCCGCTGCCCATGTGCGCCCCGGGATGCAGGACGAAGCCGCTGAGGCCCAGGCGCTCCGCCCGGTCCCATTCTTCCAGGACGCACCGGCGCGACCTCTCGTACAGCGCATCGTCCGGGCTGGCCAGGTTCACAAGGTACGATGCGTGGCCCACGATGGGCCGCAGGCCTGCCTTCTTCGCCTCGGCGCGGAACCGGTGGACTTCTTCTTCCGGCAGCGCCGTGAACCGCCACTGCGAGGGCGACTTGAGGAACAGTTGCAGGCAGTCGGCCCGGATGTCACGTGCCCGCCGGACGGCGCACGACACGCCGCCGGCGATTGAAAGATGGGCGCCGAAGCGGGGCATGGAAAACAAGTTCAAAGTTCAAAGTTCAAAGTTCAAAGTTCAAAGTTCAAAGTTCAAAGTTCAAAGTTCAAAGTTCAAAGTTCAAAGTGAAAAGCACAAAAGCGCAAAGTGCAAAGTGAAACCAGGAACTCCACCGGGCAGGAGTCCGGGGCGACGGTCTGCCAAGAGGCAGAAGACGCCGCCCGCGCAGCGCACTTTGAACTTTGAACCTGGAACTTTGAACTGCCGTCAAGGCGCCGGCGACCTGGCGTCGCGCCGGATGCCCTCGGCCCGCTCGCGCAGCGCCTTCGGGTCCACCGGCTCGGCCTTCTTCAGGGCGAACCGGAACTCGTGGGCGTCGGTCCGGATGCCCGGCACGACCGATTCGTACGCCAGGTCCACCGGGATCCACTGGTAGTACGGCGCACGCACCTTGGCCGTCGTGATGAGCGCCTCGTAGCCGGGGCACTCCAGCCGCACGCCGTATGTGCCGTACCACGTGAAGGGGACCGTGACGGGGGTGCGGCCGATCTCATCCTCGTTGAGCCAGCAGCGGGCGCCCTCGGGTTCGGAGTCGATGGTAAGGGTGCGCTGGACCTGGCCGTAACAGCCCGCCAGGGCCAGGCCCATGGCCATCGCGGCGGCCGCTTGAAGGGCGTTTCTCATGTTCAGGACCTCGGCTGCTGGTAAACCTCATGGATGTCGGCGGTCATGGTTCGGGTATCGATGATCGCCACGGTGCATCGGCCGGACAGCCATCCGCAGCACTCCCCGGGATTGACGATGAGGCGTCCCTCGCGGCGGTCGATGCTGGGCTCGTGCGTGTGTCCGCAGACGACGATGTCCGAGCCCTCGAAATCCTCGGGCGTCAGCCGTTTCTCAACGTGCACCAGGCACACCTTCTTGCCGCCGAGTTCCAGGTGCCGCGGGCCGTCCGAGAGTTCCAACAGTAGTTTCGCGAGACCCGCCCGCTCGCCGTCGCAGTTGCCGAAGACGCCCTCCAGCGGCAGCGAGGTCTCCAGGAGCCGCTTCAGGCAGAACGGGGCCACGTAGTCGCCCGCGTGCAGGATGGCCTCCACGCCGGTCTCCTGGAACCGCCGCAGCGCGGCCGACACGGCCGCCAGGTTGTCGTGCGTGTCGGAAATGGCGCCGATCTTCATGACGCTCCCGTCCCCGAGTTCTCAATATAGGTGTCCGCGCGCGGGGGTGTCAAGCAAAAGCCCCGCGATGTTGCGAAATGTCTTATTCAGTGCGCCGAAATGTCCTATTGAGGTTGGGCCGGCGGGCCCTCCCCCAGCCGGTTGCCGGCGGGGATCACTGGCGGGAGGGGGGGGCCTGGAATTGTGGATAACTCGACCCCCGATGTGGATAACTTCAGGCGGCCGGCGTGAACGTGAACACCAGCAGTTCGCCGAAGGTCCGACGTTTGTGGGTGTGGGTCCGGTTGTTCAGGCCGAGGGTGTACCGGACCTTGATCTGCCGAACAACCGGCGCCCAGGCGTAGAGCCGCCGGATCTCGGGGTGGTCGTTGATCGACAGGATGGCCTTTCCCCGAATGCCCCGAAGCCCCTTCGCCAGGCGGCCGTGGTCCTCGTCCGTCAAATCCATCCCAGGGCCGTAGGAAGCCTTGACGCGGAAGTATGGCGGATCGCAGTAGAAGCACGTGTGCGGCCGGTCGTATCGCGCGAGAACTGCCTGCCAGTCCAGGTTCTCGAGGATCACCCGATTCAGCCGCCGGTGGACCGCCTGAACGTCCTCCCGCAGCACCTCGGGGTTGATCCCGCGCGTCCCAACCGTGTGCGTGCCGAATGAGTGGCTCGCCGGCTGGCTGCCGAAGCAGTTCTTGAGGCGATACCAGAACCGCGCCGCCCGCTCCACGTCCGTCAGGCCCGGCTGGGCCCAGCAGACCTCGAACCATTCGCGGCTCGAGACCACCAGGTCCAGTTCCTTCAGGAAGGCCTCTGGGTGCCGCTGGAAAACCCGCAAAAGGTTCACCAGGCCGAGGTTCTTGTCGTTCAGAACCTCGACCCGGGACCGCTCCTTTGCAAAGAACACGGCCGCCCCGCCGGCGAACGGCTCGCAGTAGCAGATGTGCTCCGGCAGGAGCGGAACGATCGTTTTGGCTAGGGCGGCCTTGCCGCCCACCCACGGAATCGCCTTTCTCACTTAAAGCCTTGCCTAGCCGCACATCGTTTGCCGATAAAAGAACGTCCCTACTACGGTCGGCGGGGTTCTTCCTGGCGGTGCTCGTACACCGCCGGGATCGCCGGGTTAGGCGCACATCGGCCCGGCGCCCGCCGGCCCTCTACTTTCGCAACAGGTCCGGGGGCGCCCGGCCCCGCGCGCCCAGGGCGCCCAGCCAGGCCCTCCGCAGGGCATACACGGTGCTGGCGAGCACCCGGTCCTGCCGGGCCGACTCCTGCCCCTCGTGAACCCGGTACGCTGCCAGCGCCTCGGGCACGTAAAGGAACCGGCCACCCGCGGCCGCGAGCGATAACCACAACTGGTAATCCTCCGTGCCCAGGACGTTGGCCTCGTCGAACCCGCCGACCTCGTCAAACGCCGTGCGGCGGACCATCGCCGTGCAGCAGGGGACGCGGTTCTCCACCACCAGGTCCGCGAGGTCGCGGACCGGTCCGGGCCAAGCCATTGCCGGTGTGAGCACCTTCCCATCGGCGTCGATCACGGAGGCGTTAGAATAGACAACGCTCACTCCTGGGCCACTGGTCCGCCAGACCTCGGCCAGTTGCCGCCCGGTCTTCTGGGGGAGCCAGAGATCGTCGGCGTCCAGGAACGCCAGCCAGCGGCCCTGGGCGCATCGGGCGGCGGTGTTCCGGGCGGCCGAAATCCCGCGGTTCCGTTCCGTCCGCAGGAGATTCACCCGCCGGTCGCCCGGGCTCACAGGCATGTCCCTGAGCAACAGCCCGACTGGCTGGGGGGAACCGTCGTCGCAGACGATCAACTCCAGCCAGCCGTCCCCGGCGGGGATCCCGGTGTGGATGGTGGGCGGCCGCATCTGGGCCAGGGCGGACTCAACGGCCGCCCGGATCCAGTGCTCGGATTTGTAGGCCGGCATGATGACGCTGACGAGTGGCGTCATGGTGCGACACCTCCTGTCTGTGCGACCTGGCGGCCCGGCGCCCGCCGGCCGGTCCTGTTATTGCAACTATTCGCCCGGCGTGGCAGGGGCGACCGGGGGAGACACGGCGGCGGCCGCGGACGGCGGCGCTATCGGGACCGCCGGCAGCGGGGTCTTGATCGCCCCCGTCCGCACACCCAGTTCGTAGAGGGCCGACTGCGCTTCGTCGACGATCTGGTGCACGAGACCCGGCACCGTCACGCCGAACGTGGCCTTCAGCGTCTCGGGGTCCATCTGCTGTTTCACGGCTTCGACGAGGTTGCCCGTCTGGAAGAACGCTTTGCGGCTCTGCCACAGGAGGTAGAGGATGCCGGCGACCATGGCCACGATCAGGACGACCGACCCCCAGACGATCCAGTCCAAGTAAGTCTTCATGAACGTGCAGGTCCCGATCAACACGAGGCCCCCGCCGGAGGCGCCCAGGCCGAGTTTGAGATCGCCCTTGACGGCCAAAAACACGCCGCCGGCGACGCAGAGCACTCCGACCACGATCAACCATGTCAGGATGGTCTGCGTGGTGCCGGCAGTCTTGGACTTTTCCTCCTGGACCTCTTTCTCGGCGGCCGCGGCCTTCGCCTGCCAGGCGTCGCGGTCCTTGGCGAGGGCCCGGGCGGCGGCGTCGGCAGCCTTGAGTTCCGGCACGATGACCTGGATCACCACCTTGGATTCCTTGGAGATCTCGGCGATGGCCTCTCGGGCGACGTGAAGTTTCGGAGCCACGTCATTTTGCAGGGCGTCGGCCTGGGCGTCGAGGGTCCGGGCGACAGGTTCGGCCGCCGGCGCCATCTGGCGAAGGCCCTGGGCCTGGGCGCCGACCACGCCGGCCACCTCGTTGACCTTGACGGCCGCCCCGTCGATGTTCTCGGCGGCCGTGTCGGCGGCCCGCGCGATCGCCCCTCCCGCATCGTCCGCCTTGGCGGCCGTCTCCACGAGGCGCGGGGGCTGTTTTGCGGCCTCGGGTTTGTGGCAACCCGCCACCGGCGCGGCGGCCAGGACCGCCAGAAGCACCACGGTCACGATCTTGCTCGTCACGATCTTGCTCGTCACGATCTTGCTCGTCACGATCCACCTTCCTTTCCTTTATGAACCTTTAAAGTCCCAGTCGAACTCCGCGAACGGCGGCGAAAGCACCAGGTAGGCGGCCTCCCCATAGAGGATCGTCTCTTCGACGGTCGGGGCCGGCCAACCGGGCGTGTCGGCGTGCTCGTCGCCGGCATACTCGACCCTGAGGACCGTGTCCGCGGTCCACCGCGTCGCGTCGGTCGAGACGAACTTCTCACACTTGAGGGCCGTCGTCCCCTGGACGGTCTCGAACTCTCCCAGCGTCTCCCAGGTCGAGCCGCCGTCGCCCGAGAGTTTCACGCGGCACGGGCAGGCGACATCATCCACCATCCAGGGCTTTTGCCAGAGGTAAAAGACCAGGCGGGTCGGGTCGCAGGGGGAACGGGAATCGTAATCGGCGAGGATCTGGAGGCCCACGGCGACCGCGCGGTTGAAGGTGACTTCGATGGCCGCCGTCTCGTAGTTCACGGTGCCCGTACCGGCGCCCACGAGGCCCCCCTCGCCGTCGTCCTTGACGTATTGCGTCCCGGCCCTTAGGAGCAGCGAACCGGGGACGACCGGGCGGGCCAAAGCCCCTGAGTATGGGCCCGCGGTGCCGTCGCCCTCGGCCAGGACCTCGCCCAGGTAGCGGTCCAGATGGCGGACCTGCCAGAGGTTCGAGAGGTCCATCGCCCACTGAAACCACGGGCGGTACCCGACGCGGGCGTTGAACCAATAGTCCCCGCCGTCGTGGTCCTGGTCGCCCGCGCCGCAACGACCCACGGGGGGGCCATCATCAAAATAGGGGTACTGGGCCTCTGTCGGGATCGACGACCAGGCCGACGCCCGGGTCGCCGGCCACTCGTCGCCGTACAAAGATTCGCCGAACTGGATTTCCGCGCCGTCGCCCTGCGGGTTGACGGTCCAGAGCCAGAGGAACGTCAGACAGTTCAGGACGGGCGGGAAGTCCGTCCAGGCGTCCGCGTAGGGCAACGGCGGCCAGAGTCTGCCTTGCTGCATTCCCGTGTTGGTGTGGGTCCAGTCCGCGTTCGGCAAGCCCGCCTCGAGGAAGACGTCAACGTAACCCCCGCCCGTGACATAGGCCGCGAAACGTTTGCACACCCAGGGCAAGACCGCCTCCGAGGCCTCGCATTCTTGCGCGAAGATGTCGTGTTCTAACCCAAAACCGGTCGACAGGAGCCCTAAAAAATAGTACCGGTATTCCCGAATCGACCCGACCGCATCCCGCCGGGCCACCAGGACGGGCGGCCCGGGCGGCGGGTATCCCCACACGGCGAAGAGGGCCTGGGCGCTTCGGCGCTCGGCCGCCGCCCGGCGAACTTCCGTCCAGAGCGGTTCGCGCACGAGCATCTTCTGCCCCGCCGCCAGGTCCTCAAGGACGTCCCAGCCCGCCATCTCTGACTCCTAGTCGATCACCCGGGCGCATTCGTTCACGCCGGAAATCTGCGATGAAAGCACCGGCTCGAAGACGCCGGCGAAATAGACGCCCGACTCCTGGCCGGGCACCTGGACCGGCAGCCGCGAGGGAAGGTACGCGATGTGATTGCCGATCTGGACGCCGTGGGCGTCGTCACCAAGACTCAGGAGGCCGAACCAGCCGGTCTTGCGGCAGGCGATCCAGATGTCCTCCGTCCCCTCCTCGCTGCGCGACAGACTGTAGCGCCGGCACTTGAGGAACGCGACGAACCCGTCCGTCACGAAGTCCTCATACGCCGAACCGGCCTGGTTGTAGAGGGCCTTGGCGACGGCACAGCAGACGGTGAAGCCGCGGCCCATGTCGCCGATGGCGATGCGTGTCTCCGGCCGGCCGAGGCGCTCGCGGCGGACCTCGCGCGAACGGTCGCGGGCGGCCAGGGCCGAGCGGATGTCGGATTTCGGGCGGTCGGGCATCAGCCCCTCCCCCCCGGCGCGCCGCCGGCCGTGCCGCCGGGGCCCAACCGCATCCGGGCGTCCTCCAGGACGACCTCCATCGACTGGCTCTCGAGGTGGCGCGAGAGGACCGAGACGACCTCGGCGTAGATCTCGCCGGCCGGGGGGCCGCCCTGCTCCAGGTCGATCTCCCGGCCGGCGATCTTGGTGATCACGTCCCCCGGATCGTAGGGCCACTCCGTTCCGAAGAGTTCGACCGGCCCGCGGACCGCCAGGCACGCCGTCACGGCCTGGATTGCCTGGGCCTCGGCCGTCAGGTTCGCCGTCAGGTCCCGCGTGTCCGCCCCGCAAACGCCCACCCAGCGGCTCGCGCACGGGCCGCTCGTGAGGCGCACGCGCTTGTCGTACTGCGTCCGCCGGTCGTAGGGATGCTGGACGGGACGCTGGACCATCGCCCAGGCGGGGACCGAGAGGGCGGGGTCGGGGACGAGGGCCGAATCGTCGGCCAGGCAGGCCGTCACGCGGACGCGGACGGTATCCGTGTGTCCGTAGGCATCGTTCCACAGGGCCCCCCAGTAGTCGTCCGCATCGCTACAGTCCGACCCATCCGGCACGGCGATCTTCGAGAGGTCTTTGGTCGAGATGCGGATCCCGGCCTCCTCGTCCAGGAGGCTGGCGGCGTCGAGTTTGTGCCAGTGGGCGCCTGAGTCAAACGACACTTCCATGAGCGCGGGTTGCGGCCGAAGGAGCGAATCCCACGACAGGGGCTTCGAGAACGGCCGCGGCCGCATGCACCAGATGCCCTGGCCGATCTGGGCGTCGGCGTTGAACGTCGGCGGCGAGTTGTAGATGGCGAGCGAATAGTCGCCGCCCTCGTTGAGGATCCACTTCCGGCCGACGTCGGCGTATCGGACAAAGTCCACCGCCCGCCCGTCGTCCACGTAGCGTTTGTAGTAAATGTCGTCCCAGAGCAGGTCGTCGTCCGGCATATCGTCGCACTTGGGCTTGGCGCCAAGGTCAAAATCGGCCTTGAGCCACCCCGGATAGAGGCGGAACGTCCCCTCGACGACGAGGGGGCCGCCCGCCACCTGCGGCGTCGTGACGACGCCGCTCGCGTCGAAGTTCAAGTGCCCCTGCTGGGCGTTGTCGGCGGCCGTCACATTCCCGCCGGCGGCGTCCAGGACCAGGGTCCGCTTCGTCCCCGACCCGATCCGCCACATCCGAAGGACCGCCTGCGGCGAGGTGCCCGTGCCGGTGGTCCCGAGGCGGCACCGCCAGCCCTCGGCCTCCAGGACGCCGCCGATCGCCTCCCACCACGACCGCCCCTCGGCCGCCCAATCGCGGGGTTCTCCGATGAGGTCCCCTTCGCCCACACCCATAGGGTTGGGAAAATCAAGGGCCTCGATGAGGGCCGATTCCTGTTTCGCCCAGTAGAAGAGGTAGGCCAGGAACCGCTTGGTCTGCCATCGCAGGGCGGAACCTGTGCGGTAAAAGGGCGGCGCGAAGAGGCGGCACAGTTCCGTCTCGCCCGGCTGGTACGGGGTGACCGACATGTTTCCGCGGCCGTCGGGATTGAGGATCGCCGCCATGCCGGAAAAGTAAGTCTGGTTCGCCGCGATCGGGTCGCCGTTTTCATCGTAGTCGGCGAAGGCGCGGCCGTGGGAGCCCAGGATGTAGAAGTCCGCCAGGACGGCCCCGGCGTGGCGGGCGACGAACTCGACCGATTCGCCCTGGGCGTTCCAGGCGGGGGCGCGGCCGCTGATGCGGCCCCAGAAAACGCACTCGCCGCTCATCCCCGCCTTCTTCACCAGGATCTCCTGGTCGTAGGAGGCGAAGCCCAGGCCCGTCTCCATGCGGGCGGGAACGACGTCGCCGACGTCGGCGAGGACCGCCCGAAAATGGGCGGTCGGCACCTCCGGCCAGACAGGCCTGGAGAGTTCCGCGAGGACCAGGCGCTCCTCGCGGGACCAGTTGCCGCCGGTCTTCGTCCACACCTCGTAGATGGTTGCCGCCTCAACCGTCATGGTTTCGTTCTTCCCTTTTCGAGAACGTGTTTTCAACCGCAAAGAACGCAAAGAGCGCCAAGAAAAACGGTTGTCTTTTTCATAAAGAAATGAAGTCTTTTCTCTGCGTTCTTTGCGATTTGTCCTTTGCGTTCTTTGCGTTGAAACAGGTTCGCGGAACCTCACGATGTCGCTGAAAAATCATTCTGGACCCAGTCGGACTCGTAGGCCATCGCGACCTCGTACTGGCCGCCCCCCAGGGGCGTCGGCCCGAGCCTCGGGCCGGTCGGCCGCCAGGACGCCAGCATGACGCCCGCCCAGGTTCCCCCAAACGCATCGACGATGGTATGGTTGCCGTCCTGGACCAGGTCGTCCAGGCCGTTGGCGAGGGCCGCGAAGGCCGACCGGGCCGCCGATGCGCCCGACCCCGTCCCCACGAGGAGGCCCGAGATCCGGATATTCCCGACGTCCTCCCCCAGGGTGAGGATCTTCCGGCCCGCCAGGCCGGGGAACGCCCCGTCCAGGAACTCGCGCTTGAGGCCTTCCGGGAGGACCGTGTGAGGTCCCGGACCCAGTGCCTCGCTGCCGTCGATCGTCAAAGCCATTTTCAGAGTTCCGGGTTCCGAGTTCCGGGTTCCGAGTTACGCTCACTCGCTCGGCCCGCGCACGGGGCCGGACGCGGCCGCGTCCCGCGGCTCGGTGCCGAGGCTCAGGTTGAGGACGGTGCCGTAGTTATGGATTATGTTGATGCGGCCGGTATCCGCGTCGGTAATTGCCCGGCGTAATCCCAGGATGCCCGCCACCGTCTTGACGCGGTGGCTATAACCTGCAATCGTCCCCGCGGTCAACGGACCCGCCCGCACGGCTTCCCAGGCCCCCATCCTGTTGGTGGCAATCCTCATCTCCGCTCTGGCATCCTCGATAGACACGCCGAAGACGCTGGCGTATTCCTGGGCAATCCTCTCTTCGACGGACAGGTTGGCCTCAGCCATCATCCGGGCCATGCCGCGTTCGGCGTTCTGCCGCGGGCCGGGCAACTCCATCACCGCCGGACCACCGCGTTCGGCCAGTGTTCCGCGCAGCGTTTTATCTCCGATCATCCTCCTCGTGAAAACCCCGACATCGCCGAAGGCTTTGGGTCCGACCGCTTCTTCCGTTCTCCCGACCCATGCATATCCATACTGTGCGGCCTCATGTGCGGTCAGGTCTGGCGCCCGCTTTTCGAGGACCTTGAGGGCCCCGGTGGCTTCTTCCTCCGAAAGCCCGGCGGTCTGGAGGGCCAACTGCTTTTGTCTCAGTTCGGCGGCTTTTTCGGCCGAGAGCGGCCCCTTGAGGTGCTGAATCTCATCGAGAGCCGCCACGGCCTTCTGTGTCGATTCGACGAGTTCCTGCATCCGCTTGGTCTCTTTTTCCGTCGCCTCGTGGAGGCTGCGGAACACGGCGATCACCCCCTGGACGACGAAGATAGCCGCCGCGAAACCCGCGACCGTGGGCGTCAGACCATGCCAGAGGAGATACTGGAGCGACGCGGTGAGTTGGGGCGGCACGACGCCGAGTTGCAGCAGCGTGGTGGCCAGGCGGGCCGCCTCGCCGCGGGTGACCTTGAAACCCTCGCCCGCCCCCGCCGCGGCCTGGCCCGTCTGGGCGAGGGGCGTCCCGGCGGCGCCGGCCTGCTGGGCGAGATTCTGGATGGCCTGCCCGGTCTCGCGCGCGGCCTGGGCGGCCCCCTGGGCCTCGCCGCCGATCCGCAGTGTCAGGTCCTCGCCCGCCATGCCGTGTTCCTTCAACTTGGAACTTGGAACTTGGAACCTGGAACTCGTCTTCTCACGACCACGGGCCTTCTGCCCCGGTGGCCGACTCGACCTCCAGGACGATCTGCCCGGCCTGGGGCTTGCCGCCCCAGCGGCCCGATCGGTTCTTGACGATCAGGCTCTGGAACGATTTCGCGTGGTCCGCGCCGGCCTCGTCCTTGAATGTGAAGGCCAGGGTGCCCTTGGTGTTGAGGACGCAGGAGTCGTACCCGGCGTGGTCGCGGGTGGTGATCGTGATCCGGGCGTTGCGCCGGTGGACCTTGTTGGCGGTCGGCCAGACGGCGGCGTCGCCCCAGAGGGCCTCGCCATCCCCGATTTCCTCGCACGCGATCTCATCGACCTTGGAGATCGAGATCGACGCGAAGGTGACGGCGTGCGGTTTGATGTAGGTTTCGTGTGCCATTGGAAACTCCTTGGTCTAAAGCCGATCGGTGAAACTCCCCTGCCACGAAAACTCCAACTTCACGGCCCGGCGCACGAGCGCCGAGGCCGATTCCTGATCGACCGCCAGGACCGCCTCGGACGGCCCGTCGCCGAGGATCTCGAGGGTCCCCCACTTCGCGCCGAGGCCGCGGCCGCGGAGCGTGCGGTTCACGGCCCACGCGAGGTCCAGGAGCCCCGCCCTGGCCGGCGGGGCGTGGGGCGCCAGGCCCGTCTGCCTGCCGCCCGGCGCGGGGGCCTCCAGGACCTGGTATGCCGCCACGTCGATCGGCCAGGTCCAGGACTGGTCGTCGGCCGTCCGCGACGACTGCACTCCTGTGCCCACGAAGATCCCGAAGAAGGGTGTCGGGGCCTCCTCCGGGACGAGGTTCCGGTCGTCCAGGACGTAGACCGTCTTGGAATAGGCCCGCGTCGGGGCCGTCTCGGCCAGGAGGGCCGCCACGAGGGCCTCGACCACCAGTGCGACGGGATGGCGCTCGACCTCGGTCACTTGAGGTCCTCCAGGATCGCGGTCTTAACCCGCTCGCCGTACCCCTGCATCCGGTCGGGCGGCGGGGGCGTGAGGACCGGCCTCGCGGGGCAGGCGAAGACGCAGCCGACCTTCTTCCGCAACCATCCTCGGATGCGGAAGTATTCGGGGTTCCAGTTCTTCCTGGCCCGGCTCCTGCGGCCGCCGGGCGTCCGGTCGGCCTTGTGGCCCGCCAGGACCTTCAGGAAGGCCCCCTGGACCGCCTGGTCGGCCTCCTCGCGGCTCCTGACGGGCCGGTTCATCGCCTGGGCCGCCCGCGTGCTGGCGGGCGGCGTAGGGGACGCTGGTGCCGAATGTGACGCCCATGCCGTCCGGCGCGAGGACGTTGCCGGATGCGCCCGGGGCGAGCGATGCGGCCAGGCGGCCGGTGTCGATGAGGATCGGCAGCGTCCGGGCGATCTCGACGAGTTGCGACCAGCCGGCGAGTTTCCGGGTCCGGCCCGAGCGCCTGAGGAGGGCCGTGAGGGGCGAGATGGGTTTCCATCCGACGCCGCCGGCCGACCCGCCGCGGGAGCGGTCGATGAACTCCGCCCGCTGATGCTCGCATTCCTCCGAGCCGATGAGGCGGAAGGCCTCCTGGGTCCGCGCGGACCCGGACTGGGCCGCCTGGGCGCCGCGGGCAAGCCGGGCGAGCAGTTCTTCGACGCCCTCCAGTTTGGCCCAAATCTGCATCTGTTTTCCAATCCGTTTTAACGCAGAGATCGCAGAGACAGAACGCCAGTTCAAAGTTCAAGGTTCAAGGTTCAAGGTTCGCGGTTCCGTTTTTCGCTTGGAACTTTGAACTTGGAACTTTGAACTTCTTTGTTCTCTGCGTCCTCTGCGTTCCAATCATTTGTTACGAAGTCACCACGTGTCCAGGGTGCCGGGTTCGCCGTCGACGGAGTCCTCTTTGCGGGTGAAGGTCTTGGGCGGCTCCTCGACGCCGCCCACGAGGCTCCGGGCGGTGAGGCCGGGGATTGAGAGTTCCGCCGCGCGGACCCGCTGGATCTCCGCCCTGGCCCGTTCGGCCTTCCTCGCCAGGCCGCCGCCGGGGCCGCCGGGCTTCTGCTCCGCCAGGACCGCCAGGGCGAGGTCCGCGGTCCACCGCGTCACGGTCTCCGGGACGGACCCGGTGAGGGGAAACGGGTACCGGTTGCCCAGGGCCATGTCGATCTCTTCCTGGGCATCGGCGATGGCGGCGGCCAGGGCCCCCGGTCGCTCGACGCCATTTTCATCCGCCAGGAGGACCGCCAGGCGGTCGGCGCTGCCCAGGCGGTTCTCCACATCGCTTCGCGTCGCGTATGCCGTCATGCCGTTTCTTGCCTTTCACTCCGCACTCTTCACCGCGGAGATCGCGGAGACCGCGGAGAAGGACTTTTTCTTTTCAACCAAAGAGGCGTTTTTCTCTGCGTCCTCTGCGGTTAAACCTTGATCAGGATCCCGGTCCGAACGTCTCGCGGACGACGAACGCCCCCTTCGCCAGGAGGAGATCGTCCGCCCAGAACTCGTACTTGAAACTCCCCGCCTCCGCCGCGTCGGCGGCGGAGATCAGGATCGTGACCTGGCCGTCGTCGCCCTCGGCCACGGCGATCCCGTCGCCCTCGGTGAGGCGCAGGACCTCCGTGCCGGCGGAATCGACCACGCGGAACACGACGGTCCGGTCCGAGAGGTCCACCGGATCGCCCGCCCCATCGAGAACCTGGCCGGGGACGGCCGTCTCGGCGTTCTGCGGCACATCGAACGGGAGGTTCGTGGCGCCGGCGAACGTGTAGGTGCCGTCGCCGGCCTCGAAGATCGCCGGGAGGACCGTGACGTTGGAGGCCTCGACCTGGCCGGCCGCATTGGTCTTGAGTTTATTGGCGGGGATCGACAGGATGGCGGCGGCCACATCGGCGACGAGCGTGCCGAAGCCCGTCAACGTCCTCGCGCCTGCGGCCCAGACGGCGGTAGCCGCGGCGGCGGCCACGTCGGCCACGAGCGTGCCGAAGCCCGTCAACGTCCTCGCGCCTGCGGCCCAGACGGCGGTAGCCGCCGCGGCGGCCACGTCGGCGACGAGCGTTCCGTAACCCGTCAACGTCCTCGCGCCTGCGGCCCAGACGGCGGTAGCCGCCGCGGCGGCCACGTCGGCGACGAGCGTTCCGTAACCCGTCAACGTCCTCGCGCCTGCGGCCCAGACGGCCGTGGCCACGTCGGCGACGAGCGTTCCGGGCACCGCTGCATCAACGGCCTTCAACCGCTCGATGGGCGAGTCGGCCGTTGGAGTAGTCTCAGCGGCACGGAACGCGAGGATGTAGTCCAGGTCATGGCTGGAGAGCCAGGCATCGATCCCGATGTCGTCATTGTCCCCGGAGTTGTCGGATTGCACCGTGAGCGTGACGACCTGGCCGCCACGAAGCGGCAGGGGCGGGACGGCCAGCCATCGAATGCGACCGTTGGTCGTATCGTCGGAGGTGAAGAGAACCGACGAGTTAAAGACTTCCTGGCCGTCCACCAGAAGGCGGATCATGAGGGCGCGGGAGACCGAGGCGGCCAGGGCCGAGACTTTCACCAGGGCCGCCGCGAGGTGCTCGGTCGGCGAGGCCGGGAGCGTGTGCGTCAGGACCGTCACGGGGGACGTGTAGATGTTCTGGTCGGCCAGCGTTTCGGTGTCGAGTTGAATCATGGTCCGGTTCCGGGCTCTACTTCGCCCTGCGTAGCGGGCTCCGCAGAGCAGGGTTCAAATTTGGCCTGGGCGGCGGCCTCAAGGTCGGCCTGGGCGGTCGCCAGCCGGTCTGCCAGGCGCGTCGGTGCCAGGTCTGCCACAAGGTCAGTGATGGCCTGTTCGACGACGGCCTGATCGTCAGGCGGGAGACGCTGGGCGTTGATGCGCATGCCGGCCAGAACCTGGGCGAGGCGCGCGACGAGGGCCTCGGCCTCCTGGGCCTGCCGCCGCAGGGCGGCCTTGCCGTCGATCTCAGCGAACAGGTCTTTCATATTTTTTCTCTTTTCGTTCCGAGTTCCGGGTCTCTACTTCGCCCTGCGTAGCGGGCTCCGCAGAGCAGGGTCCGCGTTCCGCGTTAACCCGCCACGCCCGCGCAGACGTCGGCCAGGCCGGGGCCGCGGACTACGGCCCGTCGGCCTTCAGCGAAGCGGGCGATTGAAAAGTCGTCAGAGTAACGAGCGCAGGACGACAGCCGCACCTCGTCCAGGACGGCGTCCAGGTGGTAATCCGGATCGTGCAGGTAAACGCCGGGGTCCCAGCCGAGGAACAAATCGTAGTCCCCGGCCGGGAGGCCCGTGGAATAAGTGTTATAGACGCGTTGGACGCCGTTGACGAACAGTTTCAGAGAGGAGCCATCTAGGACCGCCGCCACGTGCCAGGGTTCCGCCGAGGCCAAGAGGTCGTCGGCCATTTGGTCCAACCACAGGGCCTCTATCGTGACACCCACATTGCACGCCGAGGCCCTGATGAAGGAGTAATTTGGGTTGGAATTGCGAAATGCTGACAATCTCAAGAACTTAATGGACGAGGGGTAGTACGGAATCTGGAACATCGCGAAAACCGCCACTTCACCCACCGGGACGGCCCAGCGGCGGACCCACATCTCCAAGGTAAGAAGGTACAGGTCTGGTTGGCCGGGGAAGAAGGCCTCCATGTAGTCGGCGCTCGCCCGGACGAACCGATAGCCGTCGTCCTGGGGGTCGGCGCCGACATTGTCCATCGCGGGGCCGCCGGGGATGAGGTTGTCCAGGCGTCCGCCCCTCTCGCCGAACCGCCACCAACCGAGCGTGTTGCCGTCAAAAGAGTTCGGGTATGGACTAAACGGCCTCATGCGAGGATCTCCTCGTAGAGGTCTTCGTAGGCCTGGACCATCTGGTCCAGGCGGTGATGCGCCAGGACGTGTTCGCGCCCCCGGCGGCCGACGCGGTCGGCCACGCCGGGGTTCGCCAGGAACATTTCGACCGCCTCCGCCATCGCCTCGTCGTCATCGATCGTCACCAGGACGCCGCGGTCGCGGTAGGGCGGGAGGATCTCCGGGACGCCGCCGACGGCGGTCGCCACGCACGGCAGGCCCGCCGCCATCGCCTCCAGGAGCGCGAGCGGTGAACCCTCGGAACTGGAGGTGAGGCAGAAGACGGAGAGTTTGGCCAGTTCCTCGCGGACGCGATCCGCCGGCAGGTACCCGGTGATCTCGATCCGCCCGCCGGCCGCTTTGGCCGCCGCCTGGATGCGGTCCTCAAGGGGCCGGTCCTCGGGCCGCGTCCCGCCGATGATGCGAAAGACCGGTTCCACCAGGCCCGCCTCCCGCGCGCGGCGCTGGACGAGGCCCGCGACGCGGGCGAACATGACGTGGTGCTTCGCCCAGGGGGAGATCCGGCCGACCGTCCCGACCACGGCCGGCAAACCCGGAGCGCGGAACTCGGAACTCGGAACGCCGGCCGGCGATGCCGTTTCGCCGTTCGTTCCGCGTTCCGTGTTCCGGGTTCCGCGTTTTCTGTCTTCCGTTCCGCGCCCCGGGCTTGCCATGGCGTCGCCCTGGCTAGCCGGGTTCCGGGTTCCAGGTTTTATTTCGACCCCGTTGGGGATGTGGCGGACGCGGACGCCCGGAAGGATGTCGGAGACGTAGGCCGCCGTCTGGCGGTCCACGGTCGTCAGAGCCGCGACCCGTTCGCCCTGGGCGAGGCCGTAGGTGTACCAGAGGCTGTACCCCACGATCGAATGCACGGTGTGGACGACCGGCCGGCCGCAGTCCTGGAAGGCCGCCCGCCACTCGGGGCCGAAGAGCGTGAGGTGCACGAGGTCGTAGGCCGCCAGGATCGCCGCGGGGATGGCCCGGCCGAGCCAGGCCGGGCGGTCCACCGGGTGGACGGCCTCGAAGGCGTCCGTCGGATACTCCGCCGTTCCCCGGCCGACGTTCTCCGCCCGCACCAGCAGCCCCGAGACGTGGCCGCGGGCCTTGAGGCCCCTGGCGATCTCCAGAAAGATGCGCTCGGCCCCCCCGATCTCGAACGACGGAATGGCGAAGAGGATCCGCATCCTGGCCTCGTGCTTTTGTTTTTCAATCCGCAATTTTCAACGCAGAGATCGCAGAGACGGATTTTTTCTTCTAACAAAAGAGACGTTGTTCTCTGTGTTCTCTGCGTCCTCTGCGTACAAAAGGATACGTGCGCTTCTCCGCGGGGACCGCCATGCCGAGCGGCGGACCCTATGCGGCGCCAGAAGCCACGCCGGCCTCTCGCGCCCAGGCGGTCCCCGGGGAGGGGCGCACGCAGCGCCCCTTTACGTGTTTTGCGATCAGGCGTGCACGATGACCGACTTCACGATGTACGCCGGGTGGGCGGCGGCGCAGGCCCGGCGGGCGGAGGCCTTAAAGACCGCCCGGCTCCGCTTCACCCACTCGTCCGACCCCTCGCCCAGGCTCTCGGTCTGGACGGGCTGGCGCTCCTGGATGAAGAGGGGCTTCGTCGCGCGGTTCTTGATGTACGTGTAGAACGCCACCGCGCTCGTGAGGAACGGGTTCACGCCCGGCGTGAACTGCCCGCGGACGGAGTTGACCTTCAGGCTGCCGGCCGGCCCGATGGTCTGGTCGTTCGCGCAGGCGAGGACCTGCCACGACAGGGCCGTCGGCGCGAGGACGCCGAACTCGGCGCCCAGGGCGATCGGGTCGTCCTGGTCGTCCGTGAACGACCGGAGGGCCGAGATGGCCGCCTTGATCGCGGTCTCCACCTCGATGTCGGTCGGGACGGTCCCCGCCATCGTCGGCGCGAGGAGGTTGTCGGTGTCCGCGATCACGCTCTTCGTGCGCGAGGTGGCGAAGAGGGCCGTCCCGTCGAACGCCTTCGGGTTCGCCTCCAGGGTCTGGCCGACCAACTTCGTCGGGTGCCAGGTGGCCTTGGCCGACATGTCCATCACGCGCGAGCGGTGGAGGCCCAGACGGTCGTCCTGGAAGTCGTTCTTCGGGACCCCCAGGGCGGCATCGTAGTCCTTGACCACGAGTTCCAACTTGCCCGCGAGGAGGGCGGCGATGATGAGTTCGCCCTCGTGCTCCGAGAGGCCGGGCGCCGCCGAGAGCGCAGCGTAGACCTCCTGGGTGACCGTCGAGGGCACGAGCATGGCGATCTCCGCCACGCTCGGGATGGCCAGGAGGCCGTCCGCGCCGACGAGGGGTTTGTACTGTTCGTCCCACAGGGCCTTGACACCCGCAAGGCCGGTGGCTACCGGGATGGGAGGCATGCTTTCTTCCTTTCCTTGGCCCGCCTTCGCCCGCCAGGACTGATGGCGGGCTTCGGCGGGCGAGTCGGGTTCTTCGGAGGACGGCCCCCGGCCCGGTCACGCGCCGGGCCCGAAGGCCAGACTCCCGGTCCCCGCAGTCCGTTAACTCACGGCGTTGGCGAGCGTCGCCTTTTGCGGAATGGCCGGCTCGATGTCGACCCACGCCTGGCTCGCCGAGACGATCTCCTTGATCACCCCGATGAAGAGGTAATTGGAGACGCCGGCGTACCGCGCAGCGCGGTAGTTGTCGACGGCGTAGGCGGCCTTGAGAACGTCCGCCTGCGTCAGCGTCGAGGTGAAGGTCATCAGGTGCAGACCCTTCTGGGCGACCTCGATCGTCTCGTCGCCGTTGGACCCGCCCGTCACGACCTCGACCTCCTGGTTGGCGATGCCGCCGAAGAGGACGCTGGCATCGTCCCCGCCCATCGCCCCGTAGCCGCCGGAGTTCACTTCGATGAGGTGCCCCTTCTTGTACGTGGCGGCCGTCGAGGCCAGGGGCAGTTTCACCACGTCGCCGGCCCGCTCTTTACGGGCCACGGCAAGGCTCGTGTCCGACATTGCTCTTCTCCTATCGCCCTACGTGCACCCGCCAGAGGCGGGTAGGTTCAGAGTCCTTTCGCCGCCCGCGCGGGCGGAGGATCTCACTTCCTGGCCGGGCAACGCGCCCGGATGTATGCCGCCTTCGAGACGCCCAGGGACCGGCCGATGCCGAGCCGGTCGAACTCGTCGCCGGCATCGGCCACGGCCGCCGGATCGAGGTCCGCGAACTCGGCCGCCGCCGTTGCGGTTCCCGGTTCCCCGTTCCCTGTTCCCGCCTTTCCCGTCTCCGCCAGGTCGATCACCTTCGCCTGGCGTCGGCCGTCATCATCGTCGATGAACGCCGCGACCGCCTCGTCGCCGCCGTGGGCGAAGCACGCGGCCGCCTGGGCACGGACGGCCGGATGATGCTTCGGCAGCAGGCGCCCGGCCGCCGTGGCGCGCGTCAGGAACACCTCGACCGTCTGGCGGGACGCATCGCTCATCTCGGCCGGCTCGCCCGCCGGCTTGCCCGCCCCCGCGGGAGGATGCGCGGAGGCGGGGGCCGGCGCAGCGGCAGCCGCGGCCACGGGAAGTGTCGCGGCCGCCACCGGTTCCCCGTTCCCCGTTCCCGGTTCCCCGCCTTTGTCGGCCATCTCGGCCGCGGCGGCGGCCGGCGGGATGCCGGGCTGCGCGCGCATCTTGACGCAGATCGACTGGATCTCCGCGCCGAGTCCTTCCAGGCCCGCGAGGACCTCCTCGGCCGTCTTGCCCTGGCGGCCTTCATCCTGGAGGACCCAGAGACGGTCCTGGATGCCACCGAAGAGCGGCGCGAGGGTGTCCGCATCAGCCTCGCCCTGGACGGCCTGCTTGAGGGTCTGAGGCTCGTCGGCCGTGCCGGCCTGGGCGGGTACGGCGTCGGCGAACTCCGCGACGTCGGCGTCGGCCGCGGCCGCATCCGAGAACGCCGCGACGGGGGCCGGGCCGTCGTAAAGAGCCTTGACGTCCTCGAGGGTCTTGATGGCGGGCAGGTCCGCGCCGAGAAGGCCCACGTGGCGGAGGACCGGCTTGCCGGCGGCGGACGCGATGCCGACCTTGCCGCCGTCCGGCCACCAGGAGGCGGAGATCCGCCGGTACGCCTTCCGGGCGATCAAGTCCGCCACGACCTGCGGCACGTCCGCCAGGTCCGCCAGGAGTTTCTTGCCTTCGCGGTAAAGCCGGGTCGGCCAGCCGAGGGCCGGGTACCCCGACGCAATCGCGAGCGGCTGCTCGCCGTCGTGGCCGGCGACGACCTTGGGCTTCAGCCAGTCGGCCGGGGCGAACGGGGCCTTGTGGCCCGCCGCCTGCGCGTCCGCGAACGTGGCGACCAGGTCGTCGGCCGCCGACACGTCGTACTGGCGGCCCTTCTGATCGACGCACGGAAACTCCGCGATCTCCACGCCCTTGATCTCGACCGTCGCAGTCTTCGCCATGTGTCGCTCCTTGAACTTTGAACTTGGAACCTTGAACCTGGAACTCTTCATCACGCCATGTGCTTCCCGACCGCCTGCCAGAGGCCGGTGCCGGGGTTGCCCTCAAAGCCCGGGTCCGGCGACACCGCCAGGGCCTGGGGCGCCGCGGCGATCCCGCCGCGGGCCTCGACCTCCTCCGGCGTGAGCAATATTGCCATGCACCGGCAATTCCACCCGTTCGGCGGCCACCAGGCCGCCCACGTGGGCGAGTCCAGCGGGCCCCACCAGCCGTTCATCGCCAGGTGGGCCGGCCGCGTCCGGTCGTCGCGGACGGCGACGTACTCGGCCGCCTCGATCCGGCCGGCCGCCTGAAGGTCCTGGGCCCGGACCCACTGGCCGCCCGAGTAGGCCGCGAGGACGTTCGTGCGGAAGATCGTCTCGGCGTGCCACGGGTCGGCCGGGGCGATCCCGCGGGCCGCCAGGGCGTCCGTGAGGCGCGCTTCGAAGTCCGCGAGGTCCGTCCCTTCCTGGACGGCCTCCTCGAGGAACCCCCGGACCTCGGTCTCCAGGGCCTCCATGTCCGTGGCGGCGATCTGCATCGCCTCGCGCCGGCCCCAGGAGAGGACGTTTTTTAAGTTCACGCCCCAGACGGGGTTTTTCTGCATGGCGGCCAGCGCGTCCCCATACTCGAGGGCCGCCCCCGAGTAACCCGTCCAGGCCGCCTCGACGAGGCTCCGCGCGAGGTCCTCGACCACGGGCCGCAAGGCGTCCGGCAACCGTCCGGCCGCCAGGTCGGCCTTCAGGGCATCGAGGGCCGCCCGAACGTCTTCCGGCCTTTTTTTTTTAGGATTTCAAAGAGCGATCTATAGGCTTCGGGTGCGCGTGCGACCGCCCGGTCGATGGCCGCCTCGCGCGGGTCGGCGCCCGCAGGCGGATCGGCCATCTCGGCCGCCCCGCCGGCGCCGCCGCCAGGCGCGGCCGACGCCGGGGGAAAGACCAGGGTGGCGCGGGGCGCGAGAACTTCGTCCTCCGGCTCCGGCTCGGGGATGTCGAACTGTTCGTACAGGAACCACGCCGGGATCCTGAGGCCCATCTGCTGGGCCCGCTGGATGACCACGGAGAACGGCTCGAGATCCTCCCGGGCCCACCGGAAATAAAAGTCCGGCGGCTCCGCGCCGGCGAAGTTCAGGCGCGTGAGGTCCGCGACCAGTTCGTCCTGGATCGCGGCCTCCAGGAAGAGGCCGAAGACGAGCGTCCAGGGGGCGGCCTGCTTGCGGTGGGTCTCGGTCGCGCGGTATGCGCCCGTCTCCGAGCCTTCCAGCATCTGAAGGACCGCGCCCTCCAGGCCGATCACGATCTCCTTATCGCAGCGGGCGAGCATGTTCTCGAACACCGCGTCCGGGGCGACCGCCAACTCGATGAGTTCCACCTGGAGGTCCGCCGGCACTGCGATGCCGATGGAATTCTCCATCAAGGTGAGCAGGGCCTGGGCCTTCTCGAGGCCCGCCGCCCCCTGGTCGGCCGGGTAGGTGACCTTCCGCCGCCCCTTGGCGAGCGATTCCAGGTAGATCGCCCGGAACTTAAGGCCCGTGTCCTTCAGCCAGAACGCACGGTACGCCGCGCGGAACTCCGACTGCCCCAGCGGGTTCTCAAAGACCGGCAGCCAGGAGAAGACGATGAACTTGGAGCGGTCGCGGTCGTACCAGACGCCCTGGACCTGCTGGCGGAGGGCCATCACGTTCAGGAACTCGTCGCAGTCGAAATCCCACGTGTCGACGTCCTTCGCCTTGAGGGCCGCGAGGCCGATCCGGCCCGCCCACGGGCCGTCCTCCACGGCCGCGTAGACCTTCTCGATCACCGCGAACCCATCCACGAGGGCCTGCGAGAGATCGAAGATGAGTTTGGGCCAGCGGCCCTTGGGCCGCGAGAGGACCTCGCGCAAAAAGTCCGTCGCCTGGACCCTGGGGTCCTTGGGGTCGCGCTCGGTCCGGCGGTCGTAACCGGCGGGCCGGAGGTCCCACTCCGTGGTCATCACGGCGAACACGCGCGAGAGGAGCGCCGCCTTCACGACCGGGTCGCGCATCATCTCCCGGTAAACCGCAAGGCGCAGGGCCTTGGACTTCAGGAGATCGTCCGCCCGGTAAGGCTTCACGCCCCACTTGGCCCAGGAGGCCTCCGCGAAGGCGACGCCGGCCTCGCCGGCGGCCCGGCGCTCGCCCACGACGCCGCGGACGAAATCCGCGAACTGCGCGGCCACGGCGGAGAATCTCGCGCGGAGGCTCACCATCGCAGGCCTCCTTCGGAGGCCGCCGCGCCGACGAGCGCGCCCTGGCAGGGCCGGCCGGCATAAGATCCTTCGCGGATCGGGCCGACCTCGCCTCCGGCGAACGCCCGAAGCCCGGCCAGGCCCAGGGCGACGAACTCGTCGCAGTGGCCGGAGGCGTCGCGCGCCAGTTTGATCCGCGTCCCCCCGAGACCCTCGATCTTCCGGGGCTTGTGGAGCGCCTCGCGCAGGGCCGGGTCTCTCGGAATGCGGATCGTCCGGTCCTCGAAGAGCGACTTCACGCGCGTGGCCATCAGCACGAGGTTCGTCGTATTGACCTGGACCGATGCGATCCTGAGCGCGCCGAACTCGTCGATGAGGTCCTCGGCCAGTTGCATCCCGATGCCGAAGCCGTCGATGTTCGCACCGGCCACGGCCGCCCGCCGGTAGAGGCCTGAGATGGCTTCCCTCTGGAGTCGGAACTTCACGTTGTCCAAGACGAGGATCTCCCGCGTCCAGAGGACGTCGCCCGCGCGCTCCAGGTCCCAGGTGACCGTCAGGTCGTGCGTCCGGCCGACGTCGGTGCCCGCGTAGTTCGGGCCCATCCGCTGCCGGAGCGGGTTCCACAGGAAGTCGGCCGCGCCGTCCTCGCACGCCTCTATCATCTCGTAGGGCAGGAGGGCCGCGGCCGCAGCCGCCGGCATGCAAAGGTATTCCTGCTGGAACTCCTCCTCCGTCAGGCAGTCGTCGCGGCATTCCTGCCGGAAGGCCGCCTTCTCTTCCGGGGTCGCGGGCCGCTCGAGCCTGCGGATCTTCTCCACGAGGCCGTCGCCGATGGCCGTGTCGAGCGAACAATAATGCCAGGACCACAGGCGGCGGTCGGGCGGCAGCCGGTCCGCCTCCTGGCGGGCCCGCTGGCATTGCTGGTGGAAGACCGTTCCCTCTCCGTTGTGCGTCGAGATCACGATCATCTGCCCGCCCCACTTCGGCACCTTCGAGGCGGCGGCCCACATCCCGCGCGGGTCGTCGTGGAAGGCGAACTCGTCCAGCACGAGGTTGCCTCCCTTGGAACGCATCGCCTTCGGGTTGGACGCCAGGGCGGTGCACTTGGCCCCGTTGGGGAACCGGACGACCTGGACCTGGATGTCCTTGTCGGAGACCCGCAGCGTCTCCGCGCCGATCGTGACGGCCGCCACATTGAAGATCTCGCGGACCCAGAACGCCACGTACTCGATGAACTCCTTGGCGGCCGTCTCGTCGGCCGAGGAGAACCACCAGTCGCATCGCGGCCTTTCGCGCGGCCGCTCGCACTGGTCGATCAGGTCCTCGACGATCTTGTAACTGACGGCGTAGGTGAAACCCGTGCGCCGGCCCTTTTCGACGAGGACGCGCTTGGCGCAGTCGCGGATAAGCCGCGCCTGATACGGCATGAAGTACGTCGCCAGGTTGACGCCGTTTTTGCTCACGGCTCGATCCCCAGGGCCTCGCGGACGGTCTGGACCACGGACTTCCCGCCCTCGGTCTTCGCGTCGCCGACCTTCTCGGCGACCTTCGCCACCGCCCGCTCCGCGAACTCCTTCTCGAACGCCAGTTTCAGGCGCTCGCGGTTGGCGGATGAGTAGCCCAGGCCCGACAGGGCGTGCGAGACCTGCGAGAGGATCGCCGCCCGCTTGGCCAGGGTGGGGGCATCCTCGCCATCCTCGCCGGCGGCCGCGCCCCCAAGATCGATCAGGGCCTCAAAGAGCATCTGGACGGCCGTCTGCTCGGCCGCCTCGTTGAGTTCCGTGGCGGGCTTGCCCGCGAGGCCCGCGACGATCGTCGCCGCGCCCTCCCGCCACGCCCGCAACCGCTCAAGGTGCCGCTGGAACCGGGCGCCCCAGCGGTGGACGCTCGACCGGCCGACCGGATAGCCCTCATCCTGGAGCCAGCCGGCCAGGGCCTCGTAGGTCTCGCCCGCCTGAAACCGGCGCGCGAGTTCGTCCCGGAGGGCCGGCGGCAACCGGTCCACCTTGTGGTGCCGCCGCTCGATCCGCCTCCGCGGCTGCGCCGCTTCGGCGGACGGGTCCGCCTTGCGCTTCGGCGTTTTCCCGGTCTCGCTCACGCGCGGTTGTCCTCGATCCCGACGTCTACCGGCGCGGTCTCGTCCAAGAGGTCGATCCCCTTGGGCGTGATCCGCAGGTCAAGGTCCGCGGCGTCGAACTTCGATCCGCGCCGCTCGCGTCGCTCCAGGTAGCCCTTGCCGACCAGGTAGGCGCCGGCCTGGCGGACATCGGACTCGACAAGGCCCGGCTGCCGCTGGCGGACCACGGAGAAGAGGCTGCGCTCGGAGAGCCAGCCCTCGTAGCCGTCGCCGACGCACGCGCGGAGCACCATGAGCACCGCCCGCCGAAGTTCCTTCGTCCGTTGGGTCTCGGTCGCACTCACGCCGGGGTCCTTCCTATCGCGGCCTTCACCGTCGCCGCCAGGGCCGCGATGTTCGCGGCCAGGTCGTCGAGGCGGAGGAAGATCTTGCCGATCGTCTGGCTCGTGTCCTGGTGCAGCCGCGTGCAGCGGGCCTCCGGGACGTAGTCCCTGGCGACCGCCTCGCGGATCGCCCCGTCGCCCGTGACGCTCCCCAGTTCGACCTCCCGGATCCGTTCCTCGTTCTTTTCGCAACGGTCCGCCAGTTCCTCCCGGACGAGGCAGATCTTCTTGTCGTTCTGCTCAATGAGACGCTTCAAGAAGAAACCGACGACGCTGAGGACCGCGCTCAAGACGAAGAGGAGCACCGATGCAAGGATGCCCCAGTCAAATCCGCCGCCCGCCGTTTCGCCGATCATGTCTTTGCCTTTCGTTCCGCGTTCCGCATTCCGCGCTCCGCGCTTGGCAGGCCGGGGGGAGGCGGGGACGGCGGGCCGGAGGTCACGTCCCGCCATGCCCCGCCCGGCGCTTTCGCGCCCCGGATCGCGTCCGGCTCTTTTACCCCTACTCCCCGGCTCATGGGGCGGACGCGATGCTGGCTGTCGGCCCAAAAAAAAGAGAGGGCCGCACGTGCTCATCGCACGTGTGGCCCTCTCGGGGGCTCGTTTCTCGACCATCGCGCCGGGCCTATTTCAGCCCTTCAGTTCTCGCGTGGAAGGCGTTATGGCCCTCTCGGGGGCTCGAAGTTGTCTCACTGACCTTATCGACGGATTCGGCGGCGTCAACAGGAAAATGCCGCCGCCGGAAAAAATTCTTCTTGCCGCACTTCTCGCAGATGATCTCGATATGTTTCGGCACGCCGGTCGTTGTCCCCAGCAGCCGTTTGCAGAAGTGGCACCTGAGTTCAAACTTCATCCCCGCCTCCGATTTGCTGGCCTGCCTAACTGACCGTGTCGTGCGTCTCCGCGAAGACCTCGGCCCTCAAGGCGAGATCGTCCGGGGTGTATCCGGCGACGGCCAACCACGTCTCGCCGGTCACGAGCCCCAACAGGCGGGCGCTGGCGTAGATCCTATAAACGCCCCTGTGTCGCCAGACGGGCGGCTCCCACCAGATCCGCACCCGGCCGTCCGCCAGGGCCTCAACCCGCGACACAGGAACCTGTTGGGCAAAGATCGTCCGGTTCAATATGGTTCCGGTTCCCCGTTCCCCGTTCCCTGTTCCCGCCTTAGGATCGCCTCATCCACCTCCGCCAGCGTGAGGCGGGCCTCGGCCCTGTGGACCGCCTCGGCGGCCGCCGCCGTAGCCGCGGGGTCCTCGCGCCCGCCATCCCGCGTGTGGAGATAACCCACGAGGCGGCAGGCGAGATCGTCCAGGACCCGCGCCCTGGCGCTCACGTGGGCGGCGCCTCTTGGCCTTGCATTCCGCACTCCGCACCTCTGCTTCGCCCTGCGTAGCGGGCTACGCAGAGCAGGGTCCGGCTCCGCGTTTAAGGATGCTCTTCGTCGCCTCGATGATCGCCCGGACCTGGCGGCCGGAGAGGAGCGCGAGGTCGGCCTGGCCCCGCCCCAGGCGGCGGGCGAGGCCGTCGAACCGGGCCTCGCCCAGGCGCTTCCTGAGGTCCGCGGCCAGGGCGAACTCCGCCCGGGTCGCCCCATCCGGCCGGCGGGTGGCGACGGCATCCCCCCGGACGATCTCAAAGAGGCGGTCCAGGACGATCGTCGCCTCCCGCCGCGTGAGGTCCTTCGCACTCGACTTGCCCGTCAGGAGTTCCAGGTACCCCCGCCGCTCCTCGTCGTCCCAGCCTATTTCGGCGGGTAGAACGTGGAGCAACTGGACCTGTTTCGGCGTCGCCGGCCGGGTGAGGGCCGGGGCGAGCCGAGGTCTGCGTGCGAACCTCATTGGACCCTCGCTTTGGCCTTCGCCTTGCCCTTGGGTTTGGGGGCCTTGACCTTGCGGACATCCGGTGCGGCGGCTTCGGCCTGGCTGCCGGGGATCGGCGGCAGTTTGATCTGCCACCGCTTGGCGATCTCAGCCACCAGAGCCGGATGCAGGGAACAAAGCCATTCGGGCATGCCGGTTGTCTCGCGGGCAAGGCGTTGCGCCAGGCCGTAAACCGCAAAGAGTCGTCGCGTCATGTCGGGGATCGTCTTCTCGTCGGTCTTGCCGATCAGGTCCAGGATCGGTTCGGCCTTGAGCAACGTGTCTGCCGTCGCTTCGCGGCCCTCCCACTTGTTGAACATATCGTAGAATTCGCATCCAAGTTGCAACGCGGCGAGGGACTCTGGGTGTTTAAGGGCCTTTTTCAAAACGGCCCTGGTGGCGATCTCGTGCCATTCATCTATGGCCGCATTGCGCTTGCGCTCCGCCGCGTTTCCAGTTCCCCGTTCCCCGTTCCCCGTTTCCGCCTTTCCCGCCGGCAGTTCCCCACGGCGCTTCTTCACTTCCCGGATCAGGGCCGCGGTCTTCAGGCCCTCCGGCATGATGGGCGAAAGGCCCAGGGGTGTGGCCGCCGATTTGCGCTTTTCGGCCTCCGCGACGGCCTTCGCGAGGAGCCGCTCGGCCGACTCGGACTTCTCCGCCCAGCACGCGCCGTCCAGGCAACGGGCCTCCTCGAGTTCCGTCTTCCCGCCGGTCGTAAAGAGGGCCATCGCCCGCGCCGAATTGTGCGGGCAGTCCAGGCAGGCCGCGTGGCCGGCGAAGGGAATGTCGAGGCGGAACCGCGTGCCCTTCAAGGTCCGCATCCGCTCCGCGACGAGGCGGCGGCACTTCTCGATGTCGCTCCCGCCCGAGCCGTCCTCCCGCCGCTCGAACGCGCCGAGCAGATCGTCCTGGTCTTTCGGGTCGGCCAGTTTCGCCAGTTCCCTGGCATGCCCAAGGGGGAGGAGCCCGCGGCCCACCGCCTCCCGGACCTTCGGGGACAGGCGCACGAGGATCGCCCGGTCGCGGACCCACGCCTCGCTCTTGCCGATGAGGGTCGCCACCTCGCGGATAGACTCGGGCTTTAGGTCCACGCTCCTTTCGGCATCGATCTCGGCCGGGGCAAACCGCTTGATGCCGGTCACCTCGGCCAGGAGCGCATAGACCGCCGTCGCCTCCTCCAGGGGCGAGAGGTTCTCGCGCTGGAGGTTCTCGACCGCGCGGAGGCGGTAGACCTCCCGCGGATCGAGCCGCTGCGGGTGGCAGTCGGCGAGGATCTCCGTCCACCCCAGGTTCCGCGCGGCGGCCAGGCGCCGGCAGCCGAAGACCAGGTCGAACTGGTCCTCGCCATCGGTCGCGGGGTGCAACTGGATCGGCATGAGTTGGCCGACCTCGGCCATCGACTGGACCAGTTCCCCGAAGGCCGCCGCGTCCCGGTCGGCCCGGAAGTTGTCCGCCGGGGCCGAGAAGATCCGGTCGACCGGCACCCGCCTGCGGGCCATAGCCCTACAGCGGGCGAAGGCCCGCCGCCGCTGGAGGGCGGGGGCGACGAGCGCCCGCCCTTCGCCCGACCCGCCAGGACGCGGGTGCAGAACGCCTCCCTTGCACAAGGCCGCAAGGGATCGCCCTTCGCCCCGTTCCTTCTGCTCTTTCACTCGTTTCGACATGACTTGACCTCCGACTTGCCCGCCATAGCGGCTTTAGCCGCGAAGGCGGGTTGCTGCACCTTGTTTCACGCCGGCGGCCGCGGCGCGGCCGCTCCATTTTTCACCCCGCACTCTGCACCGCGGAGGTCGCGGAGACCGCAGAGACGGCTTTTTCTTTTTAACCAAGAGCCGTTTCTCTCTGCGTCCTCTGCGGTGAACCCTTAACCCGCATTCTGCACTCCGTACTCCGCACTAGCCAAAGCGGCTCGTCCGGGAACGCCCGATGCCAGAGGACGAGGAGCCCCTGGTCGTGCCGCCGCATCGGCCCGAACCGCGTCACGAGGTTCGCGTGCGCCAGGGCGAAGTCCTCGGCCATCTCGCACCAGAAGTAACCGCGGCCCGAGGTCCCGACCGCCAGGCCCAGGTCGACCGCCAGGGCGGCCAGGCGGTCAAAGTCGCGGGCCGAGAGGTCCGCGCCCGCGCGCCGGAGTTCCGGCAGCAGAAAGTATTTCGGCTTGGCGGCCTCGCGCCCCCGGCACGCCTTCGCCAGGTACGCGGCGAAAATCCGCGCGGCCGGCCTGAGGTCTTTCGGTACGCCTTTGGGCATGGGATCGCCCTCCTGTTTACGACGCCTGCGCCGCCGCCGGGACCGCCGGGACGGTCGTCTCCGCCCGGAGGTCGATGTAGAACTGGTCCTTGGTCTCGCGCTTCGCGCCGATGGCCCTCAAGGTCTCGTCCTGGTAGGTCGCCAGGACGTCCTTGTTGGGCTTCTCGGTCGTCACGATCGCATCGAGGAGCCGCCGCTCCCGGAGGGCCACCACGACGGACTCGATCTTCTTCACGAGTTTGATCGACTCGACCCGCCGGTAGCCGATCCGCCCGTGCGCGAGGTCCCTGTGCCGGGGCGACTTGAAGAGTTCCGGGTGCCCGTCGCAGAACTCCCGGACGGTGTCCCGAACCTCAATCGCCAGGGCATCGAGGCTCTGGATCCGCGGGGCGTACTCCTGGCGGACCTCGCGCAGGCGGTCCTCCATCTCGGCCGCCAGTCGTGCCGTGTCGCTCTCCGCCGCCGCGATCCTTACGAGCGCCCCATCCACCGCCGCCAGGTCCGCCAGCGTGACCGCCGGCGGCGCTTCAACCGTCTTCGACCTTGCCATAGTTCCATCCTTTCCGCCGTGCCGTTCACTCCGCGTTCCGCGCTCCGCGCTCAAACCTTCTCAAACATCTCCAAGAGCGCCCGCCCGAGGCCCACGAGGACCTTGCGGGCGGCCTTGTTGGCGATCACATCCTGCACGGTGAGGGCGTCGATGTGCCGCTTCACCTGGTCCCGGCCGTCGCGGACCCGCCCAGGCGGGCAGGCGCGGGGCGAGACCGGCTCTGTGGCATCGGTCGGGGCGGCGGGGCGGATGCCGTTCCGCCGTTCCGCCGCGCCCGCCGCGCCAGCCGCGCGGCCCCGCCCGCGCGGGACGCCGCGGTTCATCATGCCGCGGTGGACCGGGCAGTGGGCGCCATCGGTCTTGACGCGCCGGCCGCAGTCCTCGGCAGCGCACGGCCAGGTTTCCGGCCGCGGATCGTCGGGGTTCGGGCGGATCGTGCACCGGGCCAGGTGCCCGGCCTCGGCGATGCAGCCCATGTCGCCCTCATCGTGTTTTCGGCACCGCATGATGGCCTCCTTCAGTTCTCAGCGTTCCCCGCGTTTTTTCCTGGGGACCGCCGCCCGGCGGCCCTCCTTGTCTTTGCCGCGCACACGCTGCAAACGTATCTGCCGTCGCGCGGTTTTCGTTTTCGGCACATGCGGCAGAGCGACGCCAGGCCCGCCGCCGCCGGCTCGCCCGTCGCCAGGTCGCGGCCCTCGTCAACCAGCCGCCGCAGCCGGTCGAGGTCCTCCGTCGCGTGAGTTCCGCGCGACCAGGTCATTGCCCGTATCCTATTTCCACTTGATCCGGTAGCCTCGAGCCAGAAGCATCTCCCGTATTTCGGCGGTGCCACCGCTTCCAAATGTCCGCTTGCCCAGGTCCTTGACGGCAAGCAGCGTGAGAATATCATCGCGATTCGCGGCCGTCCGTGCCCCGCCGCAAAGGTTTCGCTCCAGCGGCAGCCCGGCATAGGCGAGGACGGCGAACAGCACGCCGCCCACGACCTGCCTCACGAGGTAAACCTTCCTCGGCCCGCCCTCCCACGGCACGTCGCCCCAGAGTTTCATCTGGCTTCTTCCTTCCAGGCGGCATGAAGTGCCCGGACGATTTGCCGCCGCTCCGGCCTCTTGGCGACCGAAAACCGGAGGCGGATGCTCAGCGGCAGGGCCCGCCAACAGCCGATGCAACACAATTGACTGACCGTCTTGGTCCCGCTGCAAACGGGGCATACCGTTCTGCACTTGGTCATGACGCGGCCTCTCTTTTCTCTGCGGTCTCTGCGGTGAATGGAATGGCCGACAGGGCACCCAGGACGCGCCGCCAGTAGGCCGACGTGGCCGGCTTGGCGGTCCAGTTGGGGCCGCCGTTGTGGATACGGGCCAAAACCTGGAGGTCGCCGGCGGCCAGGGCGGCGGGCGCCCGGCGGCGCCAGTAGGCGAGGACCGTGAGCCGCCCCTCGCGTTCGCCTCTCACGGCCTCGTAGGGCCAGGCGACGCGGGCATCGGTCCAGTAGCGCCGCTGGATCTGGTAGGGGCCGATGCTCCGGCCCTGGTCGCGGTCGGGCGGGTTCGCCCGGCCGCTGGACTCGACCTGGCGGATGGCGGCCAGCAAACGCGAAACGCGGAACCCGGAACTCGGAACGGTTACGGCACTTTGGGCGGGAGGGTTGGCCGGGAGGATGGCGGCCTTCTCCGCTGCCCGAGCCGGTCGGCGACTCGCGGTCGGCCCACAGTCCTTTTGCCCGAAGGCCGGAAGGTGGCGCCCCGCCGGGTCCGTTCCGAGTTCCGGGTTCCGAGTTTCGGGTTCGTGATGTGTATCCGGATGCCGCCGGCCCGTGTTGCACGGGTCGTGGCACCCGGCGATCCAGACGAGAAAAAATCCCAGGACAAGGCAGAAGATCCAAAACGCGATCCAGGGCAAGCGGGCCATGAGCGCGCGCCACCGTCGGCGCCGCTGTTCCTTGGCCACGGCATAGCGTTCCAGGATCGCCGGCAGGTCCTGCCTCCTGCTCCACTGGTCGCGTGTTTTCATGCCTTTTTCCCCTGGCCCGCCTCTGCGTTCTCCGCGCCCTCTGCGTCCTCTGCGTTCAAGACCATCTCGCCGCCGCCGGTGAGGAGCACGTGGGCCATGAGGCCCTTCGTCACGCTCTTCTGCCCTTTGTCCCACGCCTCCACGAGGGCCGTCGAAAGCCAGGTGTCCAGGAGCGCCGGGTAGAGGCGGGCCGCGCCACCGCCGCCGCGCGAAAAGTGCTGGAGCAGGTGTTCCAGGGCCGCCGGGTAGATGATGTCCCCCTTGGCCCCCGCCCGCTCCAGGCGGAAGGCCGTGTACGTCCTGGCCTGGGCGGCCGACAGGGGCCTCAGGGTGAACCGGTGGAGCCGCCGCCGGACGCTCACCAGTTCCGGCAGCGCCAGGGTCTCCGAGAGGTTCGGGGTGGACTCCGTCTGGCCGATGCAGATCACCGCGAGGCCGCCGCCGGCGTCCGCGCAGATCTCGCGGACCTTCTTGAGGTCCAGCCAGAGTTCCGGGGCCAGTTCGTGGGCCTCCTCGATCAGGAGCGCGCACGTCTGCGGATCGTCCGCGGTCCACTTCTCCGCGATGATCCGGGCGACCTGGGCGATGAGGTCCTCGGCGTTCGCCTTGGGCCGCGTGCCGGGCGATAAGTCCCTGAGGAGCGCCCGCGGCAGCGAGCAGCCGGTGGTCTGCCGGCGCCGGAGCGTCAAGAGCCGGGCGACCTGGTACTTGGGGTTCCGGTCGACGCCGAGGCGCTTGTCCCCCGCGAGTTGGCCGACGGCGTAGCGGACGGCGAGGGTCTTCCCGCTCCCGGACGGGCCGTCCACGAGTAAGAAGGCCCCCCGCATGATCGCCCGCCTCACGAGGCCCCGGAGGGTCTCCAGTTGCGGATGGGGCCACAGGTCGTCGGGCCTCTGCGGTTCCTCGAACGGGTCGGCCGCGAGGCCGAAATGTCGCAACGCTTCTTCCGGTAACATAGGTGACCTCCGTTGATGCGATTTCCAGAAATCCCAGTTTTCCTGAGAGAAATTGACGAATTCCGGGCGGCGCGAGCGCGGTCCCTGCTCTGCGAAGCCCGCTACGCAGGGCGAAGGAGAGTCGCGGCGCGGGCCGCTCCTGACCATCCGCCTGTAGACGTCCCGTGGCAGCGGCTGCCAGAGCGCCCATTTCGGCCGCACACCCAGTCCCTGGATGGCGCGGTCCACCGCCGCCGTGAGGGCCGGCGGCGCCGCGACCTCGCCCCGGGCCACCTGGTCGAGCCACTGGCGGCTGACCCCGGCCTCCTCCGCCAGGGCCGCCAGCGACACCGGCCGCCCGACTTGGCGGGCGAGGACCCAGAGGCCCAGCGGCCTAACCGGCCGAGGCCTCCGCGGCCGCCCCGTCCGGCGGGCGGCCGGAGCGCGCGATGTGGTCGACGACTTCAAGATTCACGACCTCCGATGCGCCGAGCCAGGCGGCCGCCCGGCGCTTATCCTCTTCCGAGAGCGGGCGCGAGAACACGCCCGCCTGCTGAAGGCGCTCGAGGGCCTCGAAGCGCCCGATCTGGAGCATCCGGCGGCCCACGATCTCGGCGATCCGCGAGGCATCGAACGGGATCGGCGCGACCCCTAGGGGCCGCTCCGGGGCCGAGGCCTCGGCGTGCCGCGTCAGGTCCTGCCCCGAGTAGTCGATGCGCCGGGCGGCGATAGAGAGCCGCTCTGCCGGCGTCACAGGTTGCTCCCGGTAATCGAGGCTGTGCTGCGGCATGGGCGGGCGGCGGGCCACTTCCCACCGCCGGTCGCCCGCGATCACGATCACCCGTTCGCCGTCGACGACGGGCCGATCCCGCTCGCGGCGCTTAAAGCGAATCTCGACCTCCGTCCCGACGAGTTCCCCGAAGACCGCGTAATCCAGGCCGATGTGTTCCCCGCCGGGCAGGTCCAGGGTGACCGCGGGCGAGATCCGCTTTAAGAGCCGGGCAAGGGCCAGTTCCTGGAAGACCTCCCGCGGCGGCGCGGCCCGAAGGCACTCCGGCCACCGGGCCACCAGGCGGAGCCAGCGGACCAGCGGCTCCTCCCCCGTCTCGCGGCAGACGCGGTTGTTCCAGAGGAGATTGAGGCGCAGGAAGAACGGCCGGACCTCATCCCCCCTCATCCTGAGGACGCGGCGGACCGACTGGCCGGAGCAGCGGACCTCGACGGAACTGCGGCAGAGCCGCTCCTGGGCCCACAGGGAGCAGGCCGCCATGAACGCCCGCTCGATCTTCCCCTTGGCCTCCGGGTGATAGGGGCGGTGGAGGGCGAGTTTGACGCCCAGGGCCGACAGGGCCGCCCGGACGGTCTCGGAGGCCAGCCACGAGCCGTTGTCCCCATAGACCTGCTCCGGCAGGCCCTGGAAGGGCGCCCGGGAGTCTTCCTTCGGCAGCCAGGCCTCTGAGAGGGCCTCAAGAACGGCCTCCGCGCAGGGCGTCGGGATCGGGACGAACCAGCGGGCGCGGGAGACGTCGTCCAGGACGCCCGCCACCCAGAGTGGGCTTTTGCCCTTCTGGCGCTTCTCCCAGTCCAGGCGCATCTCCGGCTCGAAGCACACGGCCCCGTCCCGTTCATCGACGTACATGCACGGGGCCCGGGTCTCATCGTACTGGTGGAGGGAGTTCGGGTGGATCCGCTCGACCCGGCGTTTGACCATCGGCGCGCGGCTGCCGTCCGGCCGGACGGCCCCTGCCTTCCGCATCGCGCGGACCTGGTAGCCCTGGCTCGCCAGGGCCCGCTGGAGGCGGTAGGGGCTCGCCCCCAGGCGCTCCGCGCCGGGGACGGCGCAGCCGTGGGCCGCCGCCACGGCGTCCCTCAGCGCCACGCCCTCCTCGGTCTGCCCGACGATCCAGAGCACCAGCGACTCCCCTAACAAGTCGAGATATTCCCGATCCCGCCTCGCATCCGACCGGCCCTTGCGGGGCGGTCGCACGCCGCGCGTGACCCGCGCCACGTGGCGCTCGGAAACCCCGTATTTCCGGGCCAATTCGGCGCGTTCCGCCTGCCCCATCCCGGGCCGCCAGAAGGCCCGGATTTCCTCTTTTTCCCGCCGGGTGAGTTTCATGCGCCTCGGCCCTTTCGGACCTCCGGTGATCGGTGGATGTCAATTCGTTGTTGCGCCGCCGCCCGTCTTCTTCTCCGGTTTCTTCTCCCCGGCCCCCCCGGCCCCCTCCGCCTCCCGCCGCCGCTTCTCCTCGTTGTGGCCCTTGGCGTAGGCCAGGACCTCCCGCCCGCAGAACTCGCCCAGGCGGTCGGCCTTGGTCTTCAGTTGGCTCGTGACCGTCGCGAGCACCAGGGGCGGGCAGTCCGCCGCGATCCTTTTGCCCTGGGCCTCCGCCTCGTCCAGGAGCACGAGGGCCCGCCCCAGGGCCAGGAGCGCCCGGTTGAGGGCCGTCTTGATCGGCGTCCGCTCGTCCTGGCCGTCCGGGTCCTTCCGCTGCCGCTCCTCGCGGAGACGGTTTTCGAGGGAGGCGATCTGCTCCAGGAGTTTCTCCTCGCGCCGGTCGCGGGCGAAAAGGCGTTTTTCGAGCCTCTGGAGGCGATTTTCGAGTTCCAGGCGGGGCAGCGGGGCGGGTTTTGAGGGGTCAGCCAGGTCGTCGGCGTCCAGTTCTTCGCCGTCGCCCTCCGCAAAATGCGCGGCGCCCTGCGTGAGCAAAAGTGCGGCGCTACGCTTTTGCCGGACGCCGTGCTCCATGACGTACCGCGCCTCGGCCATCCACCACTGGATCGTTCTTTTCGGGAGCGAGGGAAAATGCGTCCGCAGGTGGTCGAGGAACTGGCCGTGCTTCAGCCCGGCCTTGAGCCAGAGGAACCGTTTGCCGCGCTCGATCACGGTGACCTCTTCCATCGCCGCGTGCATCCGGTCGATCACCTGGATCTGCTCGGTGACCATCCGCACGTTCTCCGGCGTCGGCTCGATGGCCATGTCAAACCGCCCGAGAAACTCCGCGAGCGCCGCGTTGCCCGTCTCGGCGCCCGCCTTCACAAGTTCCTGTGTTTTCCTGCTTTCCGTGGTCACGTCCGTTCCTTTCACTCCGCGTTCCGGGTTCCGAGTTCCGAGTTGAAAAACGGCCGGGGGCGTCGCACATCCCGTGCCTTTTGGGGCTCGTGGCCCCATCCCTGGGGCCCGCCCCCGGCCGTGCTTATCCGCGTATCTCCCGCCGCCCTGCCCCCTGGCCGAGCACGGCCAGGGCCTCACCCGTCCCCAGGCCCGCCTGGCGGGCGGGGATCTCGCGGGCGTAGAGGTGGACCCACGAGAGGATACCGTCCAGGTCCCTGGCGACCGGCCAGTCGAACGACATGAGGCCCAAGCGGATTTCGCCGATGTGGCCCACGTCCAGGACGGCCACCGGCACACCCCGGCCGCTCGCAAACCCCGCCGCGCCGTGGCTATCGTTCCCGGACGGCTCGATGAGGACCACACACCGCGCGGCCAGGATCGCCAGGCAGCATTCCATCTTCCCGATCATGAGTTGGCCGTGGATCTTGGCCGCGAACGGGTGTTCCGGGTCGTAGGACCTATACGCCTTGAGGAGCGGCTCGAAGGATTTCGGGTGCTCTTCCCACCAGGCCCAGACCGCGTAACCGGCCTCCCGCAGCCGCTCCGCCAGGCCCTTCGCCTCCGCCAGTGGCCTCTCCGAGCAGGCGATATAGACGTCGTGCGCCTTCGCCGTCATACTCATATTGTTGACCTCCTTCACTTTGAACCTTGAACCTTGAACTTCCGTCAGTCCGCCGGCACGGCTGCTCCGCGCCGCGTAAAGAGGTGCTTCAGGGCCATCCGCTTCTCGATGGCCGTCGCCTTCCGCGGCGGCGTGTAAAACCAGGTCCATTCGCCCCGCCACCGGGTCGCCCGGACGATCCAGACGCAATCGCAGAGGGGGCAGTAGGCGACGTGCGTTTCGCATCGGCGGCGCGGGCCTGAATGGCGCGTCCACAGTCCGCACCAGTCGGGGGCGAGGCGCTTGCCGCAGTGGGGGCAGTCGGCCAGGATCCGAACGGCCGGCGGATGGGCGGCGGCGTGGGTCATGAAGCCCGCCCCTCCATCGTGCCATCCATCGCCTCCAGCCTGCCCCAAAACTGGTGCGAGGTCACCTCCAGGCCCGTCAACCGGACGAACGCCTGCCAAATCTGTGCCTGACGTATGGCAAGATTGTGCCGTCGGTTCGTGTGGATTTTGCCCGTGAGGTAGTTGTGGACGACGGTTATGCTTAATCCCGTCTCTGCGGCCAACAACCGAAGGGGCACGTGGGCCGCCCTGATCAGGAGGGGCAGCCGCGCGGACCCCCTAAATTGCCCCGCTCCAACCTTCCAGCGGGGATGGGTCCAGGGTCCAAAAAGGTCCTCCGGCATGCATCGACAAAGGGCGGCCAGGCCCTTCTGGATGAACGCCGTGCGGACCTCGCAACGTACAACGCTGCTCAATCTGGAAGTCGAAATTTGCAGACGCCCGGCGACCTCCGTAAAACTCCGGATGCCGTGTTCGGCCAGCCGCAGGGCAATGAGGTGCTTGACAATGGCCCGACTCGGAATATGATAGCGGAGACCGTCTTCGTAAGGCCGAAAGAGGGTACAGGCGCCGGCAAGAAATGGCGAGATTTGCCTCATTTTGGCGTCGTTTTGTGGCTTATCGAGATTTCGGTACGTCTCGGCGTACCGTTGATTGCTTACATCCATTTGACATTCGCCAGATTTGGTGTATGCTTATCCGGTTGGCGACGGTTGTCTGATGAGGCCACCATCGCCTCTTTTTGGAATCCTAACCCTTGTCGGCAACATGTCAAGCGAAATCTTGAAAAAATCCTCTCTCCCTGTCCTGGTCGGAAGAAGACTGCGCCAGATCAGGATCCATTTGGGCTTTCGCAGGCAAGATGAGTTCGGCCGTTTTCTGGGAGGAGTTCCGGGGAGCACTGTCAGCCATGCCGAGAGCGGGAAGAATCTGCCTGCCGCTACAATCCTCGTCGGATTGGTCAAAAACTGGTTCAATGTCAACTGGCTATTCACGGGACAGGGGGGGATGTTCATCCGGGACGCCGAGCACCCCGGCCCCGTCCTGATGCCGCCGGAAATGGGCGGCATCCCGCCCGGCGACCTCTCCCGCGAGGATTTCGGCCGTCCGCTCGAAGCCTACGAGGCTTGCAAGGTCTTTGAACCGGGCTACGAGGAGATTGACCGGGAGGACCCGCGCCTCCGCGTTCCCGGCTTCCGGCGTCTGCCGCTAATCGACCACATCGCGGCCGGACCGGCTGCCGGAACGGGCCTGGCCGATGCGTTCAGCCCAGGCGACGCCGCGTCCTTCATTCATCACAGGGGTTCCATGCCCCCGAACGCCTTCGCCTTGAAGGTTTCCGGGGACTCGATGGAGCCAAAGTACCGCCACAGAGACCTGGTGATCGTCGATCCCGCCGTCCGGCCCGAGTCGGGGGAGGCCTGCATCATATATAAGGATGCGGCCGGAGAGCGCCTGGCCAGGCTCAAGGTGCTCCGGCGCGGCGGCGGACGCCTGTTCCTTGAGAGCCTGAACCCGGCCTACAAGCCGGCCGAACTCGATCCCGCTCGTCTGATCGCGGCGTTCGGCATCTACACTCACGTGCCGTGGATACCCAAGCGCCGGCGAGGGTCTTAAGGGTGAGGATGCTCTTAAAAAGGGGGTAAAACATGCCTACCGACGATGAGGGCCGAATCTGTTCCACGTGTGGGGTTTACATCCCTGTTGGCCTGCCCGTGTTCTTCCGAATAGGAAACCGCACTTTATGTGCCGAGTGCGGGCAGAAGGACCCCCTGCCCAGCGATGTTTCCATGATCCAGCAGAAAATCGCAGATCGCCCCCTGCCCCTGCCAATTTGGCGCACGGGCCAGGACTATTGGACCTTGACGGGCTTTGAACAAGACGTCCATTGGGCGGCCACGGGCGTGTTTTATGCCTTGGGCGTGATCGCATTCATCGGCGGCTGGGCCGCAGCATCAGGGCCAGCCGGCGGCTGGGGTTTCGCCGCAGGCGCGATTTCGGCCTGCACCTTCTTCTGGTTTGCATTCGTTCTTCGCCTTCTCAGGGTCGCGGTTCAGGAGATCACCGAGATCCGCCGGCACCTCGACCAGCAAAAACCGGCCCCACCAAAATGACCCGTTTTGACAGGATCATCTTCTGGGCAACCGTCTCCGTGGCCAATCTGGGCCTGGTGCCGTTCTACGTGGGTGTGATCTGGCTGCTCGCCCTGGGTTGCCGGCTTGAAGGGGTCATTCGCTGGCGTCTCGGCCTGGCCCACCCTTTGACCCCCTCCCAGCGTCGCCGCCGCGCGGGAAGGCGAGGGCAAAAACCGGCTGGTACTGGCGCGGCTCAAATTGTGGATAACTCAGGCCCCCGCTGTGGATAACTTTCCCTTCCCTCCCGCCGCCGCCGTTTTTTTCCCTCGCCTTCCCGCCCCTTCCCGCCCTTTCCCGCAACCTCAATAGGACATTTCGGCGCACTGAATAAGACAAATCCCTACACCGCGACAGCGGTCAGGCCTCGGTTAACGGGGGCAGGGTGCCGTAACCCGTGCTCCAACGCCACGTGAGCCTTTGCGCGGTGGGTCTCCCGACCCACCGCGCCGACAGGTAGCGCCGACGGGCCTGAAACGGCGGGGCGTGCGGCGGCGGCGTCGTGTCGTTAGCGAACCTGGTTTACATGGCGATGAGCATGACGGACCGGATGCTGGCCCAGACGATGCCGCCCGAGATCAAGGAGGCCGCCAAGACGGCCAACCTGCCGCCGCTCGACGCCCCGGCGACCGCTGCTACTCTGCGAAGCAGCGCTTCGCTGCGAAGCACGAGCGATTTCAGCACCTGCGCCGTCCGCGTCATCGGCGACACCGTCCGGATGGAACTCGCCGTGCCCCAGGCCGACATCCGCGCGGCGGTTGCCGCCGGCAAGCGGGCCGCCGAGCGGATGGAGTGGTACATGAAGCAGATCCGGTCGATGCAGGAGAAAACGCGGCAGCAACACGAGGGCGCTCCCGGCCAGCCGGGCGCAGCGCCCGGCCAGGCCGCCCCCGCGCCGGCCAGCGCGGCGCCCCAGCCGTCCACGGGGCGCAAGTGATAAGGATCGTACCTTCGGTGCGCGGCGCGCCGAGAAACGATGGCGCCTTGCACGGCCGCGCTCTTGCGCGGCCGTGCGTCTTATGGGCGCCGCGAGTGAACGTCAGCCCAGCGTGCGGATTTCCTCCCAGACTCGTTCTGCGCCAAGACCGTCTATCATCCCGTCGTCCGAGCGGATGATTCGGACGTGGGGCCCGCGCGGGGCCCACAGGCGCGTGTCGGTCGGGCCAAAAAGGGCCACGGTGGGCGTCGCGCGGCCGCCGGGCTTGCCACGGCGTCGCCCCGGCAAGCCGGGCCGACGCACCGCCGCCGCCAGGTGCGTGATGCCCGAATCGTTGCCGATGTACAGGTCCGCCAGCGCCAGCACGCCCGCCGCCTGCTCGAGCGCAAGGTCCGCCAGCACCGTTTCCTGCCGCCCCAGGGGCGCGAGCGTCCGTCGCTCGGCCTCGGCCGGGCCGGCCAGCCACGCGACCTGCCGCCGGCCTGCCTGTCGCAGGCGGCGGGCAATTTCCATGAAGCGGTCCAGCGGCCAGTTCTTCTTCGGCGACCCGCTGCCGGGATGAATGGCGGCAAACGCGCCGCCGATTCCCTTGGCGGCAAGCGATGCCCTGGCCCCGTCGAGAACAGCGGCGGGAAGAGTGATCTCGGGCGTCTCGGGCACGGGAGGCAGGCCCAGCGCATCCCCGGCCTGCTTGAGAATCCAGGCGGCAGCCGACCCGGTCCACGCGGGCGGCGGCAGGGGCTCTACGGTGAGAACCCGGGCGGCATGACTGCGCTGGACGGTGCCCGCGCCGAGAAAATCGATCACCAGGTCGGCGGCGGCGGGCGCCAGGCGACCGGACGAATCAAAGTCCGCGCACGCGTCCACCAGGCCCGCCCGTTGGGCCAGCGCCGCCCGCTCCGGCCGCCCGACGAGCGTCACGTGGGCCTCGGGCCACTTGATCCGCACGGCGCGCATCAGCGGCAGCGCCTGAATCAGGTCGCCGACGCCGCCCATGTGGACAATCACGATGCGGTTCATGGCTTGGCGGTCCGCACCGCGGCAGCGATCCACCCGCCGCCCAGGACGCGGTCGTCGCGGTAGAACACGGCCGCCTGGCCCGGCGTGACGGCGGTCTGCGGCTGGTCGAACTTGACGCCGGCGGCCTCGCGACCGTCGGGCGCCTGCTCCAGGCGTTCAATCCAGGCCGGGGCGGCCGCATGGCGATACCGGATCTGCACCTCGGCCCGAATCGGCTCGCGCGGCACTGGCTCGTGCCACACGATGCCATCGGCCACGAGGCCGGCGGCCTTGGCGGCCTCGGCCGGTCCAACGATGACCGCACCGTCCGACGGGCGGATGCCCACAACGTACTGCGGCCGGCCCAGCGCCACGCGAAGGCCCCTGCGCTGACCGATCGTAAAGTGGACGATCCCCTCGTGCCGGCCGATCTGGCGGCCTTCCAGGTCCAGGATAGGCCCCGGCCGCACAAGGTCCGGCCGGCGCCGGCGCACCAGGTCGCCCACCGTGCCGGGGACGAAACAGATTTCCTGGCTCTCCTGCTTGTCGTGGACCGGCAGGCCCAGGTCGCGGGCGATGCGTCGGACCTCTGGCTTCGAGAGTTCCCCCAGCGGCAGGCGCACGCGCTGGAGGCGCTCGGGCGGGATCGCGAACAGAAAGTACGACTGGTCCTTGGCCCGGTCCATGCCGCGCTTCAGGCGCCAACGGCCGGCCTCCCACTCCACGCGGGCATAGTGGCCCGTGGCCACGTACGCGGCGCCCACGGCGTCGGCGAACTCGATGAGGCGGCCGAACTTCAGGTCCCGGTTGCACAGGACGCACGGGTTAGGCGTCCGGCCGTTGCCATACTCCTTGCAGAACCGGTCGATGAGCCGCTCGAAGTCCTCGGCAAAGTCCAGGACCGAGAAGGGGATGCCCAGGCGCATCGCCACGGCCCGTGCATCCGCCGAGTCCTGCGGCGAGCAGCACCGCTTGGGCCCGCCGGGGCCGGCGTCCGCCAGGCCAGCGCACATGAAGACGCCCCGGGGCTGGTATCCCTGTTCCTTCAGCAGCGCCGCCGCCACGGAGGAGTCGACGCCGCCCGACATCGCCACGATGACCTTTTCGCCTGCCATGCCGCCGTATTGTAGCATGGACGCCGTCGGTGGCTACAGGGACGTGGGTTTGCCGCGCCGGTGCCGCACTTCCCGGCCGGGTGCGCGCTTGACGCCGGCGGGAGCAACGGTACAATCCGATTGCCTGGCCTGTCTGCGCTGAACGGGTTTACCGGGCAACGGATTCAACTCTCGGTCGTATGAACGGGTAGGACAGGGGTGCCGATTATGTCCCAGGCCGTGTCGGTTCAGTGCGGGATGTGCCAGAGGCGGTTCAAGTGCCCGCCCGATTTGCACGACCGGCAGGTCCGGTGCCCCTACTGCAAGACCGTTGTGAGGATCCCCGCCCCGAGCGATGCCGCGCGGCAGGCCGTGGAAGCGATGGGCGACATCATCGCCCGTGAAAAGGCCGACCGCGAGAAGCGCCCCCTTACGGCGCGCGCCCCTGCGCCTCGCATGATGCCGGTGCGCAACAAGAACGTGGCGATTGTGTCGCTGGTGCTGGTGGCCGTGGGCCTTGTCGCCGCCGTTATAGCCCTTGTCATTGTGTTGGGCCGCGGCAGGCCCGACGGCGCGACGGGCGGCACGGGCATCCTGAGAATCTCGAAGCGATCGCCGTTAGAGTCGAACGAACCCCGCCCCGCACCGGCGGACTCCGATGCGGCCAAAGGCGGAGGCCTGGTCTCCGCTGCACCGCCTGCCCCGCCTGCCCCGCCTGCCCCGATGAATCCCCTGCCCGACCTCCTCACTGTCAAGGTCGAGCGCCTCATCGGCGGCTACAAGGATGAGACGGTCACCTACGCCGTCGGGCGCGTGAAGAACAACACCACGGGCCTGCTCCGGGTCATCAAGATTACCATCGGCATCTCGGACAAGGACGACAAGGACCTCGGCGAGGCCGCCGCCATCATTCTGAACCTGCCCGCGGGCGAGGCCGCCCCGTTCGTGGCCGAGTGGCAGCATGCCGAAGGGGTCGTCGGCAAGAAGTGGTTCCCCGGCTACGAAGTCAACCCCCCAGGGGTGCCGCAGGAACTGCCGGCCATTACCACCGAGGAGCCGGTGCCCTTGCGCGACCAGAACTCGATGGCCACCACGGGCTGGATCCGGGTCCTCGTGACGAACCAGGGCACGCTGCCGGTGCCGTCGGTCACGGTCCATGCCCTCCTCCTGAGCGAGAGGGGCAGGGTCGTCGGCGCTGCCCGCGTCCAGGTCGACAAGAACCTGCCGCCGAAACAGCAGGTCGAGATCCGGGTGCCCTGGACCCAGTGCGCCGGCCACCTGGTGCACTCCACCGCGGTGTGGGTCCAGCCCGCGATGTGAGCGGCGGTTCCAAGTTTCAAGTTCAAAGTTCCAAGTTGGAAAGACGACCGCCACGGCCCAGCAGGCCGTGGCCTTTGTCTTTGAACTTGGAACTTGGAACTTGGAACTATCTTCACACGGCAAACCCCGGCCGCCAGCCTTTGACCGGGGGCACTGCGGCGCCGACGAGGCCGAGGACTTCTTTGGCGGCGTTCTTGGCGGCGTCGCGCTTTGAGAGGAGGCGATGCACTTCGGCCAGGTCCTTCAGCATCTGTGCGCGGCGGCCCTCATCCACCAGCAGGGCCGAGACCTCGTCTATCTCCCCATCCGTGGGCGGCCGGGCCCACATGTATTCCGGCACGATCCGCCGGCCCGCCAGCGCGTTCGGCAGCGCCAGGTGCGGCGCGGTCACCAGCCAGCGCCCGGCCAGGTTCCACTCGGCCTGCGACACGTTGTAGAAGACGGCCATCGGCGTTTCGTAGTACGCCAGTTCAAGCGTCGTGGTGC
>Ga0315294_10000398_pt1 | contig 46956 bp, 51 predicted proteins | sample YL17G13_40_MG_FD_203626 | JGI IMG/M metagenome (GOLD analysis project Ga0315294, IMG submission 203626) | Sediment microbial communities from Yellowstone Lake, YNP, Wyoming, USA - YL17G13_40 | ecosystem: Environmental > Aquatic > Freshwater > Lake > Sediment | place: USA: Wyoming | collected... | reverse complement strand
CTGTCTGCTCCGGATCCAGCCGGGGCTCGATGAGGTTGGAAAACCCGAGAATTCGCATATAACTCAAGAGAAGCGGTTTCTGACAACCTGCAAGTCACCTGCGTGTGCCGTTGGCGGCCCGGTGTGGCGTGGTTGCGCAGGTTGTTGACGGCAATCATGGCAAGTGGGAGGAACAATGGAGGAATTTGAGAAGACGCTGAACCGGCAGCAGGCAGCCATCGAGGCCGAGCGTTGTCTCTACTGTTACGATGCGCCATGCCAGGCGAAGTGCCCAGCGCACGTTCCGGTGCCCGAGTTCATCCAATCGATTCGCAGCGGGAACTTGCATGGTGCCCGGACTCTTCTGCAGAATGCTCATCCATTCATTGAGACGTGTGGTCGTATTTGTCCCGAAGAAGCGTTTTGTCAGTCTGTATGCACGCGGTCGAAGATCGATGCTCCTCTGCGCATACGGGAGCTGCATCGCTTCGTAACAGACTCGACCGACCCATCTGATCGCATGGAGCTGCCTGAAGCCACTGTGGGCAAGGTTGCGATCATCGGGGCTGGTCCTGCGGGACTTGCCTGCGCCCGCGAGCTCAGGGTCAGGGGATTCTCCTGTGACGTGTTCGAGGCTCGGCAGGTGGGCGGCGTGCCCAGTCAGGAAGTATCCACGCATCGGTATCCGCGCGAGGTCGACGAACGGGAAGTCCGCTTCCTGACGTCCACATTCATTGCGCATGTCCATACGGAGCGCGTGACAGACGTGAAACCTCTGGCTGCTGACTATGACGCTGTCTTCGTCGCAACAGGACTGCCCTCTGAGAGTGACATGAACGTCGAAGGCACTCAGCTGGTGGGTGTGCACCACGCCCGCGAACTCCTGCGCAAGATGAAATCCGGCGCAATCAGCGGTGCAGGAAACCGCATAGGGGTTATCGGCGGCGGGAATGTCGCAATCGAGGTAGCCTCCATGCTCCGTGAGGAAGACCCGACACGAGACGTCACCGTGGTCTACCGTCGTGGCATCAAGGAGCTGAAGGCGTTCAAGAAGGAGATCGAAGAAGCCACGGCGCTCGGCGTGACCTATCAGTTCCTGGCAATCCCCGACAAGGTTGTTGGCAGCCATCATGTAGAGGGCCTGCAGGTCACTCAGGCTCATCTGTGTGGAGAGGACGAATCCGGCCGATGCAGGTTTGAACCCCTGCCAGGGTCGAGCTTCATCATACCACTTGACACGGTGGTCGTCGCTATCGGACAGCGCGTCGACGAGGGTGTGTTCCCTGATCTCGCTCGCAGCGACTTAGGACTCATCAGCGTAGGGGACAGCATGCAGACCAGCATGCCGGGCGTCTATGCCGGTGGCGACGCCGTTCATGGCGCCCAGACTGTTGTGGAGGCCGTGTGTGACGGCAAGAAAGCGGCGGAGGGAATTGCCGCGTTTGTGGCAGGAGGTAAGTGATGTATCGAGAACACGACCTTTCCTATGATTTCTTGGGCATACGTCTTGAGAACCCCTTCATCCTGTCTGCGGCTCCGCCCACGGACGAGCTCGATATAGCTATTGACGGACTGAAGGCAGGGTGGGCCGGAGTCGTCCTCAAGACTACTTCTGTCGAGAGCAATCCCGTTAACCTGAAATACCCGATGATGTCGTCGTTTGGCACGGCGGCGCACAAACTGTGGGGATTGGGCAATATCGACCTCATTTCGCAATATCACATCGACGAGATCTGTGGGCGGGTCACAACTCTGAAGCGTATGTTCCCCACGAAGATGATTGCCGGTTCCATCATGGGATCAAGAAAGGAAGACTGGCAGTCTCTCGTGTGGGAGCTCAAGAAGGCCGGCGTCGACCTTATCGAGTGCAGTTTCAGCTGTCCGCAGGGAAGCATGGGTGAAGCTCCCGGCCATATGCTTGCACAGAGCGTCGAGGCGACGGAGAAGGTAGCACGGTGGGTCAAGGAAGCTGCCGGAGAGACTCCTGTTTTCATCAAGATCACCCCGCAGGTTACAGACATTGTCGAGATCGCCAAGGCACTGAAGCGGGCCGGCGTCGACGGCGTCACGGCGAGCAACTCGGTGCCCGCGCTGATCGGGATCGATGTCGAGACACTTGAACCACGCCCTTCTCTCTTTGGAGAGGGGGCATATTCAGGGATGACGGGCATGGCGATCAAGCCCCTCACTCTCCGCACCATTGCAGAGATTGCCCGCAACGTAGACATCACCATTAGTGGGAACGGCGGAGCCTACTCCTGGAGCGATGCGGTGGAACTGATGGCTGTTGGAGCTTCCAACGTGCAGTTCTGTACGCTCCCGATGCACCATGGGTTTGGCACGATAAGGGATCTCAAGAGCGGTCTTGCAGACTATCTGGACCGCAAGGGATATGCATCACCCCTGGACATTGTCGGCAAGGCGCTTAAGAGCATCAAGGGCCAGGAAGAGCTGGTCACGCCTCGCTCTCATTCGGACATCGACGTTGACAAGTGCATTGGTTGCGGCAACTGCTTCCGCGCCTGTAGCGATGGAGCTCACAGAGCGATTCTGTGGGATGCGGAGAAGAGGCAGCCCTCCGTGGATGCCGAGAAGTGTCTTGGGTGCGGCCAGTGTATGCAGGTTTGCCCGGTGAACGCCATCCGGATGAAGGAAGAACTGGACGGCAAGGTTCACTACTTCGAATTCAAGGGAACTTGCTAAGCCTGATTCAAGCTTCTTTGTCCCCTGCGGCGTTGCCGCAGGGGACATTCGCATGTGTGGCCGGTTGAGTGCTGTCGTGAACCCCGTATACTTGTAAAGAGTGTTTGTCACGTTCATTTGCCAGCCGAAATTGTGAGGAGGTTGTATGAAGAATGATGAACGGTTCTCGACCTTGCGGTCGAAAAGGGAGCAGATCATCGCAGGTGGAGGACCCGGTCGTATCAAAAAACAGCACGAAGCGGGTAAGCTGACTGCACGCGAGCGCATCGAGCTCCTGCTGGACCCGGGGTCATTCCAGGAAGAAAACGTCTTCGTGAGCCACCGGAATACCGGGTTCGGACTGGACAAGCAGGAATTGCCCGGCGATGGAGTGGTCACAGGTCACGGGTACGTCGATGGTCGCCTGGTCTTCGTCTACTCTCAGGATTTCACTGTCGCAGGGGGCTCACTCGGCGAGATGCACGCAGCCAAGATCGCTCATGTTCAGGACCTTGCTCTGAAATTCGGAGCTCCCATTGTCAGTATCAGCGATTCCGGCGGAGCTCGCATCCAAGAGGGAATTGACTCGCTGAAGGGCTACGCTAGCATCTTCTACCGAAATTCGATCAGCTCAGGAGTCATTCCCCAGATTTCCATGATAGCGGGTCCCTGTGCCGGTGGCGCAGTGTACTCACCGGGTATCATGGATTTTGTCGTCATGACCGACCAGGCCCGCATGTTCATTACCGGTCCGAAGGTCATCCAGAGCGTAATGGGCGAAGAAGTCACGGACGAGGAGCTGGGAGGTCTCACCGTGCACGCGGAGAAGAGCGGCAACGTTCACTTGGCGGCAGCCAATGATGGGGAGGCCATCCAGCTGATCCAGGAGCTCCTGTCCTATCTGCCGGCGAACAACAGCGAAGACGCTCCTGCGGCACAGAGCGACGACCCCGTCGATCGAAACACGGCGGAAATCGGGGACATCATTCCTGCGGAAGCGAACAAGCCATATGACGTGCGCAAGGTCATAGGGAGTCTGGCGGACGAAGGCAAGTTTTTTGAAATAGCTGAGGGTTTCGCGAAGTCGATCTGCGTTGGCTTCGCGCATATGGGCGGGCAAGTCGTGGGAGTGGTCGCCAATCAGTCCAGGTCGATGGCAGGAGTCCTGAACATCGACAGCTCAGACAAGGCGGCCCGCTTCGTCCGGTTCTGCGACGCCTTCAACATCCCACTGCTCACCTTGGTGGATGTCGGCGGATACCTTCCGGGCGTCGATCAGGAGCACGGGGGCATTATCCGGCACGGAGCCAAGCTTCTCTACGCCTTCTCGGAGTGCACCGTGCCCAAGGTAACCGTTATCCTTCGCAAGGCATACGGTGGAGCGTACATCGCGATGTCGTGCCGGGACCTTGGCGCAGATTTCGTATTTGCCCTTCCGTCAGCGGAGATCGCTGTGATGGGGGCAGATGGTGCTGCCCAGATCATCTTCTCGAAGGAGATCCGCGAGGCTGCAGATTCGGAGGCCACCCGTCAAAAGCTCATTGCCGACTACAAGGAGAAGCTCTATAACCCCTACGTGGCCGGAGAGCGGGGTCTCGTCGACGACATTCTGGAGCCATCCCAGCTTAGAAGCCGCGTCATCCGCTCCTTCAGAGCCGCCGCAAACAAGCGCGAGGAACGACCGACGCGCAAGCACGGGAACATCCCGCTCTAGGAAGGACCGTCATGATTCGTATGGATGTGCACGGACAGGACGTGACCGACGAGGAGTTCGCTGTCGTTGCAGGAGCAGCATTGGCTGTGGCCGAAGAAAACGAAAGCCCTGCCTTCGCATCCGATTTGTCCGCTCTTGACGACGCCTCTGCAGCGGCATTCCTGGCTGCGATGGCCGCTGCCGGAGTGTCGTTCCAGCAGTCAGAGCCGCCATTGCCCCCTGCCAACGCGGCATGGAGACGACGACCGTATGAACAATCAGTCAGGCTGCGCTGGCGCTGACGGGAGGATAGACAATGAAAAAGTACAGGATCACCGTAAACGGCAAGACGTTTGACGTCGACGTAGAAGAGGTAGGCATGCAGAAATCCATGCATTCGCCAGTGTCAGCTCCGGCGGCCGTTGCTCCTGCTCCGGTTGTTGTCGCTGCCCCTGCGCCTGTTCCTGCACCCAGGGCAGTGACTGCTCAGGCACTTGCCGCGAGCCCGGCGACCGCAAGACCCGCTGCTCCAGCAGCCGGTGCTACAGCCATGAAATCGCCGCTGCCCGGCAAGATCCTGAAGGTAATGGCGACGCCCGGAAGCTCCTGGAAGAGAGGCGACACCCTGCTTATCATCGAGGCCATGAAGATGGAGAACGAGATTCTTGCTCCGCGTGATTGCACTGTCGAGGAAGTCGCCGTCGAGTCCAACCAGACTGTCAAGACTGGGGATCTTCTGCTCAAGCTTGCCTGACAGGCAGTAGTAGCCTTCCCAGGCGGAACACTCCTCGGAGGCATCGGCACACGAGGAGCGTTCCGCATTCTTGGAGAACTTGTCCGGTCTTGTACAATGACTACAGGAAGCACGTTTCGAGGAAAAGTGGGGTGAGTGTGTGACAGACTTGTTGCGCGGTATTGTCGGCATGTCAGACTGGCGCGTATGGGCGATGTTCGGCGTCGGTCTGGCGCTTATTTGGCTCGCAGTGAAGAAGGAGTATGAGCCAAATCTCCTTTTGCCTATAGGATTTGGTTGCCTGCTGGCCAACATCCCGTTTTCGTCGGCGGTCGGCGGCGGCTTCCTGGACGTCTTGTTCAAGGGCGGTATCACGAATGAGCTTTTCCCCATCCTTATCTTCATCGGCGTGGGAGCAATGATCGATTTCGGTCCACTCCTGCAGAATCCCGAGATGTTGTTCTTTGGGGCGGCAGCGCAATTCGGAATCTTCTTTACGATGATGCTGGCTCTGTTGGTCGGACGCATCCCCGGCGTCACGGGCATTCCAGGTCTCAGAGAGGCTGCTGCGATTGGAATCATCGGGGCAGCCGACGGACCGACGTCGATCTATGTCGCTACCCGGTTTGCTCCAGGATTGCTGGCCCCGATCACCGTGGCCGCCTATTCATACATGTCGCTTGTCCCGGTCATTCAACCACCGGTCATTCGGGCGCTCACGACCCGCGAAGAGCGCATGATTCACATGGAGAACCCTGAACACGAGGTCTCGAGGACGGTGAGAGTCATCTTTCCCATTGCTGTCACGCTCATCGCCGGTATAATAGCGCCCATGTCCGTGGCCCTGATCGGCAGCCTCATGTTTGGCAACCTGCTGCGCGAGTCCGGGGTAACGGAGCGTCTCTCCAAGACTGCTCAGAACGAGCTTTCCAGCCTGGTGACCATCCTGCTGGGCATCACGATTGGGTCTTCTATGGGAGGAAAGCAATTCCTGAGTCCGACGACGCTCCTCATCATCGTGTTGGGTCTCATTGCCTTCGTGTTCGACACGGCAGGTGGAGTCCTCTTCGCGAAGTTGATCAACCTGTTCCGGAAACGAAAGATCAACCCGATGATCGGGGCGTGTGGCATATCGGCGTTCCCGATGTCTGCTCGCGTCATTCAGAAAATGGCGCAGCAGGAAGATGGCAGCAACTTCATCATCATGCATGCCGTTGGCGCCAATGTGGCAGGGCAGATCGCCTCCATCATCGCAGGAGGTCTGATCCTGGCCCTGGTACGATAGGAGGTGGCCATGGATCCTGTTGTTGCTGCAGGTCTGCGCATCAGCGGACTGAGCTATGTCCTCATCTTTGTCGTGCTGGGAATCTTCTACGGTCTCATCAAGCTTCTGTTGAGGACGCTCCCTCGAAGGGACGATTCGGCGTAACCGGTAACACGAGTTTCCGCCAGTAACGGACTCGTGAAGGAGGCTGGAGTGAAGAAACTTCGGATGATCCTCGCCTTCACCATGGTAGTGACGATGGCAGTGTCCGGTTGTGGTCCGCGCAACGTGGTACGGCCCACGATCATCTCGGGGACGATCAAGCCGGTGGCCCTGATCGCTCAGGCTATCGCCGGCACCGCGTTGCAGGTTCAGGTTCTTGCCGGAGACGACGGAGCACCTCTCCAGAATGCACAGAAGCTTGTGTCCACGAGTGCTGTCGTTTTCCAGACCGGGACCTCTATCGATACATGGTCCAGCGAGATGGAACAGGGGAGCGTGCGCTTCGTCAGTCTCTCTGCCGCCCTGGACAAGGGCACGGCGGAAGGTTCATGGCTATCTTTTCGGGATTCCGCAGACATGGCTCGCCTGATACGCGATACGCTGGATGCAATGTACCCAGAGCTCAAGGAACAGTTCGACTCGCGATATGCAGTGTTCATGGATCAGTGCAGCCAGGCGGATGGTCGACTGAAACGGCTGGTCTGGAGTGCTGGTACCAGGGCGTTCCTGGCAGGCGACACAACGTGGTCAATCGCAGCTGGGGACTTCGGGTTGCGGGTTGTGGTTCAGCCGGGCCTGAAGGGTCTTGACCTCTCGGGGGCAGAGGCGGCCTCGAGAGTTGCCGACTGGGGGTCCGGTGAGAAGACCCAGGTCGTCGTCGTGAATGTCGCTCCTGGAGGCAGCACCGGAGTCAGCCGGCAGTCAAACGGCATCGTTGCCTGCAGTCTGGATGCTCTCGGCGCAACGGCTGAAGGTGCCTTTGTGCCTTGGCTTGAACATCAGCTGACACTTCTTGGGTCGGCGATCGGGAAGTAGGCACGCGCAGGCCGCAATGCAGGAGTCCGGCACCTCTCGGAGAGGTCGGTGGTAGTGTTCTGGACTGTGATGGTTTCTTGATATTCCGTTGCTTTTTGCCTCCACGCATCCTATAATGTCAACGCAGGAGGGGCTGGTGAGTGTCGTTTGACACAGCGCGTCTGGTCAGATCCTTCTTGCATGGTTGACCCAGGAGGGGTTCTGCAAGTCCTGCAAAGCACTCAGCCTGAAAGTATGCCATGGAACCACGAATCTGCGGTCGAGGTCTGCAAAGGGGAGGAGACATGAAGGAAGTCTACGAAGTCAGAATGCATGGCAGAGCGGGCCAGGGAGCCAAGTCGGGGTCCCAGTTGCTGGCTGAGGCGGCGTTCAGGGAGGGCAAGTACATTCAGTCTTTCCCCGAGTACGGGTCTGAGCGTCGTGGTGCTCCGACTGTCTCTTACACGAAGATCGCTGAGAAGGTACTCAGGAGCCATGAGCCGATTGTCAGCCCTGATGTCGTCATGGTGCTCGATTTTGGCATCATGCGCTCCATCCCGGTTGCAGCAGGGTTGCCTGACACTGGCATCCTCATCGTCAACACCAAAGTGTGCTCCGCTGAGATCAAGAAGTTGGCGCAGTTCAACGGCACCCTGTACGGTGTCGACGCTACCGGCATCTCACTGGAATTGCTGGGCATGGACACACCGAACGTGCCAATGCTCGGGGCACTCGTGAAGTTGACCGGCATTGTCAAGATGGAGTCGCTGGAGGATGTCTTGCGCGAGCACTTCCTGCCAAAGATAGGCGAAGAGAAGGTACAGAAGAATATCAGCATGCTCCGAAAGGGCTATGAGGAGGTGTTCAAATGAGCGAAAGAAAGACATGGCAGGAACTTGAACTTGGCCTGGCGCTGCCAGCAGCTACATCGCTTGGTTACAAGACCGGTGGTTGGCGTGTTCTCCGTCCTGTCTGGAACGCTTCTGAATGTACCCATTGTATGATTTGTGTGAGCTACTGTCCCGATATGGCTATTCCCGTCAGACAGACGGATGAGGGCGTGCCTGGCAAAGGCGGGCGGGTCTTCAAGGGAGTGGTGCGCCTGGGGACCAACCTTGATTACTGCAAGGGATGTGGTACCTGCGCCCATGAGTGTCCGACCAAGTGCATCAGCATGATTCGCGAGGAAGAGGCGGAGCAAGCCGCCTGCAAGCTGTAGGGAGGAGATGTCATGGGAGTGAAGAAAGCGATTACGGGAGCACAGGCAGCTGCTGAAGCGATGCGCCAGATCAACCCCGACGTCGTCGTTGCCTACCCGATTACGCCTCAGACACCGATCGTGGAAGAGTTTGCGGAGTATGTCGCAGATGGAATTGTCGATACAGAGATGGTGCCCGTCGAGTCAGAGCATTCAGCCATGTCAGCGGCTGTCGGCGCCGAAACAGCTGGTGCTCGTGCCATGTCGGCGACCTCGTCCCAGGGACTTGCCCTGATGTGGGAAGTCGTTGCTGTCACGCCGGGGCTGCGATTGCCCATTGTCATATCTCTGGTCAACCGGGCGCTGTCCGCCCCGATCAATATCCACTGTGATCATTCGGATGTCATGGGTGTGACCACTGTCGGCTGGATTCAGATCTTCAGTGAGAATGCCCAGGAAGTCTACGAGAACCTGCTGCTTGCCATCCGTGTGGCTGAGGACAAACGTGTTCAGCTACCGGCCATGGTCAACCAGGATGGGTTTATCACCAGTCATGCGGTGGAGCCAGTCGAAATCTTCGACGACGCTCTCGTACGGAAGTTCGTCGGCGTGCGGTCCCTGGATCGTGCTCTGCTGGATGTCGAACACCCGAAGAGCGTCGGACCGTTGGTCCTCCCGGACTACTATTTCGAGTTCAAGCGCGCTCAGGAAGAGGCAATGAGCAAGGTGTTCGAAGTCTATCGTGAAGTCGGCACCGAGCTCTCAGCCATCACCGGCAAGCAGTACCCGTTCTTCGAGACCTATCGTACCGACGATGCGGAAGCTGTCGTCGTCGTCCTCAATTCGGCTGCCGGCACCGCGAAGGCTGCCGTCGATGCCGCGCGTGCGCAGGGCAAGAAGGTCGGAATGCTCAAGCCGATTCTCTTCCGACCATTCCCATACAGTGAAGTGCGTGATGCACTCCGTCACGTTCCCGTCCTCGGCGTTCTCGATCGATCGATGGATTTCGGCGCGTATGCTCCGGTCTACTCTGAGTTCCGCAATGCGCTGTGGGAACTGGACAAGCGACCGGCATTGCAGAGCTACATCTATGGGTTGGGTGGTCGCGACATCATGACCACTGAAATCGAAGCCGTTTTTGAGGAACTGCTGTCCGGCAAACTCGACCCAGAGCATCAGCGGTACATCGGACTGAGGGGGTAGCAGACATGCCTACGCTGCAAGAAATCGCGTTGAAGACTAGTGGTGCTGATGCTCGAATCGTGTCCGGCCATCGGATGTGCTCTGGTTGTGGCATTGGATCTCTCATCAAGACTGTTCTCGCAGCCTCCGACAAGCCAGTCATTGTCATCAGTGCGACAGGTTGCCTTGAGGTTGTAACGACGATCTATCCGTTTACGGCTTGGAATACTCCGTGGATGCATGTGACATTTGAAAACGCGGCTTCGGTCGCCTCAGGTGTCGAAGCTGCGTACAAGGCTCTGAAACGTCGTGGCAGGATCGACGGCGATGTCAACATCCTCGCGGTCGGAGGCGACGGCGGCACGTACGACATAGGATTCCAGGCTCTGTCCGGAGCGCTTGAGCGCGGGCACAAGTTCATGTACCTTGTCTACGACAACGAGGGCTACATGAACACCGGCAACCAGCGCAGCGGTGCGACCCCGTTCGGTGCCAGCACGACGACCGTTCCGGCGGGAAAGGTCAGCTTCGGCAAGCCGCAGTGGCGAAAGAACCTCGTGGAGATTGTAGCGGCTCACCGTATCCCGTATGTTGGCCAGGCAGCAGTTCACAACACGCTGGACCTGTACAAGAAGGCACAGAAGGGTTTCAATGCTGATGGTCCGACCGTTCTTGCCGTTCTGCAGCCCTGCACGACCAATTGGTCCTTTGATTCCGCACTTACCATGCAATACTCCAAGCTGGCCGTCGAGACCAACTTCTGGCCACTGTACGAGATCGAGAACGGTGTCGTACATATCAACACCAAGCCCTCCAACCGCAAACCGATTGAGGAGTTCCTCAAGGGTCAGACGCGGTTCAGGCATCTGTTCAAGCCTGGGAACGAACACGTCATCGTCGAGATGCAGAAGATGATTGACGACGAGTGGGTTCGTCTGCTCAAGCTCGAGGAGTCTGGCATCCAGTTCTGAACCGTCTGAGTCTCGCGTTGTATTCGTCAGCCCACCGGCTACAATGGCGGTGGGCTGATTGCGCCAGAGGAGCAACTCAATGACAACAAAGACAGTGTTCTACTCTGTTATGGGGCGTTCTCGAATGGTAGCTGAAGGCGCGGCGGCGGCACTGGATGCCCAGCTCTTTGGCCTGACCGATCGCTTCACTGCTCAGCCTGCCGGATGGAAACGTGCAGCGAGGCGGGCAGTCCGAGGCTTTGACCTGGGAGTACTGAGCACCCCCGGCGTGTCGTTCGACCGAGGGGACTGGCTTGTTCTCGTTTTTCCCTACTGGAATGGGGCGGTCGTGCCTGCGGTATCCGGATTTGTCCGCTCGGTCGGACTCGCAGGCGTCACCGTATTCCTGGTGATGACGCGTCGATTGAGCGGTGGCGACGAGCTGATATCTCAGCTCGAGGATGACATTGTCAGGCAGGGAGGAACGATTGGTGGGGTCTTCAGCCTTCGCACTCTGTGGCGGGCGCCGCAGCGTCTTCGGTCGCTGGGAAGTGGTGTCGGACAGCATGTAGCGCGGGAAGCGCAAGGAGCGCCGTTCAGTCTCCAGGAGCTGCTGGAGGATGCCATCGAGGATGAGGTCGAAGCACGTGCTCGCTACCTGCAACTTGTTGAGATGACCCCCAACAGGCGCCTGAAGGCAACGTTCAGCTCGCTTGCAGCCGGCGAAGCCGCCCATGCTCAGCTGTTACAGCAACTGCACCGTGCATATGCGGGCGTTGTCTACGAGCCGCATAGGGAAGCCATCGCTCCTTTGAGGCCAGAACACGTTTTAGACTACAGTGCTCTGCTCCAGGGACTCAGCGTTGCCGTGGAAGCCGAACGCAAGGCTTTCATGGGATACCGTGCTATCGCTGAGCGGTATCCAAGTCAGCCCGATGTTGTTCGCCACATGCTGGCACTGTCCCGTTCTGACGTGAAGCACTACAGAGACATGAGAGGCACGTACAACACATTGAGTCGCCACCACTCCACGCGTTGACGCGTATTCACCGCTTGTTCGCGTGTTGACTTGCCCTGTTTGTGATAGGCCGAAAGAGGCAATCTTGCATTCGAGGCTGTTCTTGCCCGCCACAGGAAAAGGAGGTAGGCAATGATCTATCTTGACAACTTTCGCAGTACGATGGTTGCGCCTGAGGTCTGGGAAGCCATGCGCACTGCTGCTATTGATAAATACGCGGTACCGGCAGCATTCACGCAGTGCGGCACTGGTGCCGCAGAACTCATAGAGAGAGCACAGAACCGGCTTGCAGCCGCCATTGGAGCCTCGCAGAATGAGGTTGTGTTTACGGGAAGTGGCACTGAAGCCATCAACATAGCTCTACGGGGCTCGACGTGGGCGCAGGCAGTCGACAAACCGGAGATTGTCACCAGCGAGATCGAGTATCCTGCTACGCTTGCAGTGTACAGGGCGCTGGAGAAGGAAGGCTACAGGGCTCACTACATCAAGGTCGACGGTGAGGGGACGTATGATCTCGACCAGCTTTCCTCGGTCCTGAATGAGCACACGGCGATGGTCAGCCTGATGGGTGTCAACCACATGATTGGCACGATCGAACCTCTCGCCGACGCAGGAACCATCATTTCCGAGGCGTCACAGCACGTGGGCCGCAGGATTCCATATCATGTGGATTTTGCCAGCGCACTGCAGACGCAGCGACTGGATGTCGACGCGGTGAAGGCGGATCTGGTGAGCTTCTCCAGCAACAAGATCCATGGTCCCAAAGGCGTTGGTGCTCTCTACGTGCGGAAGGGCACGAAGATGCGCCCCATCACCTTTGGCTCGGAGTCGTACTCTCCGCTTGTGCCGGGCACACCCAACACGATGGGCATTGCAGGATTCGACAAGGCCATCGAATTGCTGTACGCGACCTTCGACAATGATGTTGAGCACATGCGAAGCCTCACGAACCGTCTTGCTACTGGTATCCGTGAGCACGTTCCGCATATCCTGCTCAATGGACCGGACGGCGCCGGAAGGGCTGCGTCGCATCTGTGCTACAGTTTCCTGTTCATCGAGGGCGAGGCGATCATGATGTTCCTCGACATGGACGAGATCGTGGTCGACACTGGTTCGGCCTGTGCGGCCGCGACGCTGAAACCGAACTACATTCTCATGGCGATCGGGCGCAATCACGAACAGGCGCACGGCTCGATCCGCTTCACGCTGTCTCGGTACAACACTGAGGCTGACGTCGATACTGCCCTGGCAAAGCTGGTTCCGATCGTGGAACGCTTGCGCGCTCAGAGTACAATCAGGCCGCCTGCGCATTAGGGAGGTTACCATGGCAATCAAGTACACTGCGAAAGTCATCGAGCACTTCAAGAGCCCGCACAACATCGGTGTCATCGAAAACGCTGATGCCTGCGCTACTGAAGGGTCGCCCGCGTGCGGCGACGAGATCACGGTCTACCTCAAGATTGACAAGGCAACCGACCGTATCGAGGATGTGAAATTCCAGTCCTACGGCTGTGCCTCCAACATAGCCACAGGTTCCATCATCACTGACTTGGCCAAGGGCAAGACGATCGACGAGGCTGAGGCGATCACATGGAAACAGGCTGCCGACGAGCTGGGGGGCCTCCCTCCTGTCAAGATGCACTGCTCGGTTCTCGCTGTCGACGGGCTCCGGTCGGCTATCCGCAAATACAAGAAAGAGGTGAAGGGTATCGACTATGATTTCACGCTTGACGTCAAGACCGTGACCGAGGAGCTGAAGCATGTGCTGTGGCCGCCGGTTGGAGTCGACATCATCACGCTCAAGATGGTCAAGTACATCGGCATTGACCAGGGTACAGTCAGGGTCGAAGTCAGCATCAACTCTGACGACAAGTTCCTGGACCCGACGATTGACGAGATCGTCGAACACGTTAGCAGGATCCGGGGAGTCAAGTCGGTCAACGTCGAGAACGTCTAAACGTTCTGTGCATCGCAGAGGACTCAATCCGCTTGGAGGGAACAATGATCGATTTTCGTTCTGATACCGTTACGAAGCCTACGCAGGCCATGCGCGACGCGATGGCGACGGCCGAGGTCGGCGACGACGTCTACCGCGAGGACCCTACTGTCATCAGACTGGAAGACCTGGGCGCAAGAATGCTGGGCAAGGAGGCTGGTCTGTTTGTGTGTTCAGGCACGATGGGCAATCAGGTCGCCATCATGACGCACACGCAGCGTGGGGACGAGCTTATCACGGAAGCCGAGAGCCACATCTTCTATTATGAGGTTGGCGACATTGCAATGCTGTCGGGCGTTCAGGCTCGGCAGGTGCCAGGCAGGCGGGGCGTCATGGATCCGGATGATGTCAAGCGCGCAATCCGCGACTCCAGCAACATCCATTTTCCACGCACGTCCCTTATTGCTGTCGAAAACACTCACAATCGAGGTGGGGGCAAGGTATGGCCCATCGAGTACGTACGCGAGATTTCGGCAACGGCGCATGAACGCGGCATTGCCGTGCACATGGATGGAGCGCGGATCTTCAATGCATCGATTGCCTCTGGCATCACACCGGACGTGTGGGCATCCTACGCCGATTCTGTCATGTTCTGTCTGTCCAAAGGCTTGTGTGCTCCTGTCGGATCGTTGCTCGTAGGGTCAAGAGACTATATCGAACGGGCGCGCAAGAACCGCAAGCGCTTGGGAGGCGGTCTTCGTCAGGTCGGCATTCTGGCGGCTGCCGGTATTGTGGCGCTTGAGACGATGGTGGACAGGCTGGCGGAGGACCATGCCAATGCGAAACTGCTCGCAAGCGAGCTGGCCGGTATCGGGTATGGAACTGACCCGTCTGAAGCCGAAACCAACATGGTTATGGTCAACGTCAGTGCAAGTGGCAGCGATGCGCCGTCGTTCGTGGCCGCGGTCAAGGAGAAGGGCGTTTTGTGCAATGCTGTCACGCCGACCACTGTTCGACTGGTCACGCACCACGATGTGACGATCGATCAGTGTCGCGAGACCGTCGAGGTTTTCAGATCATTGTTGCACGCTTAGGCATCCATCTACGTCAAGGAGCGAACAATGTTGGAACCCAAGCATGTCGAAGGAATGCACAACAAGCATAAGGTCCTCCTCTATACGCTGACGACCTGCGGCTGGTGTCGCAAGGCCAAGGCGTTGCTTCAGGAGCTGAGTGTAGCGTACGACTACGTCGATGTCGACGACCAGGAGGGTGGAAACAGGGAACTGGCCAAGCAGGAGGTCCTGAAATGGAACCCAGCGTGTTCATTTCCGACCATCGTCCTGGACGGCAAGGATTGTGTTGTAGGTTTCCAGGAAGACAAGATTCGGGAGCTCGCGGCCGAATGAGCAGGGTAGCCGACGAGCGTGTCGCTGAGGTCTGGGAGAGGCTGGTCATCGAGGCACGGGACGCAGGATACTGTGTCAATCCTGACGACGCTTTTGCCAGGGAGCTTGTCCGAGGTCTGCTGGAGAACGAGGCACGCTACGGATATCGCGCCTGTCCCTGTCGTCTGGCATCAGGAGTAAGAGAGCGGGATGTCGACCTCGTCTGTCCATGTGACTACCGAGACGCGGATCTCGACGAATACGGGGCATGCTACTGCGCACTATATGTCTCGCCCGAGATCAGTCGTGGCGAGAAGACCGCCACATCCATTCCGGACAGGCGTCCGGTCGGCGGGCCGACGGCGGACGCGAAGGAGATGGAACACATGCATGTGGGCGGGCTCGCGTTTCCGGTCTGGCGATGCAGGGTTTGTGGATACCTGTGCGCAAGGTTGCAGCCTCCGCTGGTCTGTCCAGTCTGCAAGGCCGGCAAGGAGCGTTTCGAGCGCTTCATGTAGCCTGACAATATCATTGTCGCCGAGAGCCGCCTTTTTCCGAAAAGGGGATGGCGGCTTGTGTTGTCCATGAGGAGCGGCTGACTCGCTGCTCATGCTGGCTCGTCGTGAGCCGTGCGGGACCGGGACCATCGCCCCCGCCCGTCATGACTGGCTTGGGCGAGAGCTGGTGCGTGAGCAGGGCCATCATTTGCTGTCGGCAACAAGTAGCAGGGCGCGACACACAACCACTTGACAAGACGGATACGTTCTGGTATAGTCTCGAAGGCGCGCTTTGAGGGCGCGTATGGACATTCGTGTATATGGAGATACGACAATGGTAGAGAACAGGATTCGCACCAACTGATGACAGGGGTGCTGTTGATTGGACAAGCTGCAGCCAAGAGTTTGCCACAGTAAACGCAGGACAGTCAATTCCTCAGTCACCGACTCTCACAGAGTCCGTCAGTAATCTCTCCTGTCATACAGTTCGCTTTTCCCCACACTTGTTCTGGAGGTAGCACTGTATGCATACAGCTATTCAAGTAGAGAACCTCACTCGTGTCTTCAACCAAAGGGGCAGGGCTCCTTTCCACGCATTGCGGGGCGTCAGCTTCGACGTCTCGTATGGTGAGATCTTTGGTCTTCTGGGCCCGAACGGCGCCGGCAAGACCACGACAATCAAGATCATGTCGACGTTGCTGCTTCCCACGTCCGGGTGCGTCACTGTGGCCGGCTTCGACGTCGAGAAGGACTACGCTCATGTACGTCCGCTCATCAGCCTCATCTCCGGGGGCGAGACCTCGGGGTATGGCATTCTCACCGTCGAGGAGCAGCTCTGGATGTTCAGTCAGTTCTATGGCATGGAGACGCCTGTGGCGCGCGCCCGGATCGAGGAATACCTCAAGGTCGTCGGAATGTGGGACAGCAGGCGTCAGCAGATGAACCGTCTGTCCACCGGCATGCGTCAGAAGGTCAATCTGGTGCGTGGTCTCGTCACCGACCCCAAGGTGCTGTTCCTCGACGAGCCGACGCTTGGCGTCGATGTCGAGGCGAGTGTCATCATCCGCAGCATCGTGCGCGATTGGGTTCAGGGGAAACCGGAACGCTCGGTCATTCTGACAACACACTACATGGCAGAGGCCGATGAACTCTGTTCGCGCGTGGCTATCATCAACCATGGGCTTATTCTTGCGAACGCAGCTCCATCGCAACTTAAGCAGGACCTGGACAGCAGGGCCCACTACGAGATTACGGTCGATCGGCTCGACGGGGAGCAGCTTGACCTTATCACTGCATTCATGGGCGAGGGGAACGATCTCGTCCTGGGTGCCGACAAGGTAACGAACAGTCCCATGCTTGTCGCACACCTGATGCACGAGAGTGACATCGCCCGCCTCATCACGGCACTGGCAGGGCAGGGGGTAACCCTCGAGTACATGCGTAAACTCGAGCCTACTCTGGAAGACGCGTTTCTTAGGATGGTAGGCAGGAGGTTCGAAGATGAAGAAGAAGCAGCTTCTCCTGTTTCTTAGGACGCTCAACGCGCGCGCCTACGTGCGCATTTTTGGACAGATGCGCGAGGCGACCTGGGTCGTCGCGAGTGTCCTGGGCGGTTTCTTCACGATGGCGACCTACATCTACCTCTACCGGACGCTTGGCACCGGTTCTGAGTTCAGCGGACTGGTGGTGCTGGGCGGGTTCATGACCCCCTTTTTCCTGAACGTTCTGTGGGGTGTTGCGACGCAGTTGTACTGGGAGAAAGAAATGGGGAACCTGGAGCTGATGCTTGTGAGCCCCGCCCCACTGTCCGCGTTCCTCGTTGGTCTGTCTGTCGGCGGCGCCATGCATACGATGCTCCGTTCTCTGGCGGTGCTGTTCTTTGGCATCGCTGTGTTCAAGGTGGAGTTCACGGTTCTGCACCTGCCCCTAGGCTTGCTCGTCTTCCTTGTGACCCTGTTTTCGATGTATGGGCTGGGCATCGTGTTCTCGTCGCTGTTTCTCTACCACGGGCGCGACGCATGGCGCACTGCCGATCTCGTCATGGAACCGACGAACGTTCTCTCGGGATCCTACTTTCCCGCCAGATTCCTGGGAGTGGGCCTGCTTGGTATCGCAGCACTCATCCCGACGACACTTGGGCTTGACGCACTGAGACAGCTTCTGGTCCCTTCGTTCACAGTGAGGGTGCTGGACTGGCGATGGGAGTCGCTCATCCTCATCGGGCTGGGTCTTGTGTTTGCATTCATCGCATCGTGGGCACTGCGGTCTGTCGAGTACAAGGCCAGGCGCGATGCGCGCCTGACGCTTAGGTGGCAGTAATGAAGGGTTTCCTTGCTTCCATGTATGTCGGTCTGCAGATCGAGAGCAACTGGACGAAGAAGTGGGTGTGGGTGCTGTACCTTGCGGCATATCCGATCGGCAGCTTTCTTGCGGTCATCATTCTGTATGGGGTCTTCGGCCAGAAGACGGGACTGCTCCCGTACGCACTGTACGGGACCATCTTCTACTACTCACTGAGCATGGTGTTCTTCGATATGGCGTTCAGTGTCCACGACGACCGAGAGCACTATCAGACGCTGAAGTACATCTTCCTGTCGAGCACTTCGTACCGGACGTACCTGTGCGGTCGTGCCGCAACACGCTATCTTATCGCACTCGCAGGAATTGTCATTAATCTGTGCTGGCTCGTTCCCGCGTTGCGTCTGCCGTTTCACCCCAACTGGGGGTACCTCATAGCGGGCACTGTCCTCGGGTATCTTGTGGCTGCCGGCCTGGGGTTGGCCATGGCTTCTGTGTTCCTCCTGACGATCAAGCTGGACATCGACGTAGTCGACGCGCTCTTTGGGGGGATGTTCGTGCTGAGCGGGGCGTTGTTTCCTCCAACTGCTTTTCCAGCGGTGTTTGCAGAGATCGCGGAGTTTGTTCCCATGAGTCCGTTCATCGAACTCATGCGGCGGGCAGTCTCGGGGAAGGTCCTTACCAGTTTTCTCTCCGACATGTCGACGTTCCAGTTGCTGGGGAGAGTGGCCCTGTCGGCAGCGGTTCTGTTTGCGCTCGGATCGGTTCTGGTCTCTTTCGGCAGTCGCCAGGCTCAGCGAAAGGGCTACATTGATGTGACTACTGCATTCTAGGCGAAGAGACAGCTTGGCAGCTCATGTCCGCCGTACCCTTCCCGGGTACGGCGGACATGCACGTACCGCAGCTTCAGCGGAGGTGTCAGGGCTTCTGGTCTCCTGGACGGAAGTCGGGTGCCCCTCCGAACCATTTGGCATAGATGGTGTCGTACGTTCCATCGTTGGCAAGGTCCTGCAGGGCCTTGTCGACAGCGGCCTTTAGTTGCGTGTCTTCGAGGTGCATGGCTATGCCGTAGTACTGGGTGAGGTCAAGATCTTTCACCTTGAGTGTACGGATGACAGTGAGCGTCGGTGAGTCCTTCGCGTAAAACGCGCTGACTGGGAAGTCGTTGACGACAGCGTCGATACGCCCCAGTTTTAGATCTGCCATCGCGAGCTGGATGTCAGGGTAGGACCGAACGTCGGTCACACCGTCGATCATGCGTGCACTCTGTTCGCCCGTGGTTCCGACCTGAGCGCCAACCCTCAATCCTGCGAGGTCCGAAGCGGTTGCTATAGTATGGAGAGTCCTGTCGAACACGATGCCCATGTCCGCCCGGTAATAGGGAATGGAGAAGCTGACTTCCTGCTCGCGTTCGGGGGTAATCGTCATGGACGAAATGAGAACCTCAAACTTCCGCGTCTGGAGGGCAGGGATGATGCCATCCCAGGCGGTGGTCACGATGTCCGATTTCAGACCAAGCTTCTCGGCGACGGCGGCAATGAGGTCGATGTCGAAACCCGTCGGCTCGTTGGCACTGTCAGCGAACTCGAAAGGAGCATACGTTGTGTCATTGCCGACAGTCAGAGCGCCGTCCTGTTTGACGCGGTCGAGGTCGGAGGAGGTGGCTGCAGGGCGGCAGCCTGAGAGGACCACAAGACATAGAACGAGTGCGACAGTGAAGACTGCACCCCACCGTGATGTACGAGTTTTGCTCATGTCTGACTCTCCTTGTTGTCAGGGTATGAAGATACGGCGCGACATCCGTCGGGTCGTTACCAAGAGGCTCTTCGGCTGATTGGCTTGTAGCATTGGTTGGGTGAAGTATAGGAGAGGGTCAGAAAATGCAAGGAGAAACGTGCATGGAGTGTGAAGAGAATAAGGAGTTCGGGGTGCCGATCAGTCCGATGCTAGCGTCATTTGTGTTCAGAGTTTGCCATGGACATCACTGCCAATCTGGCGTAGTTCTGGGCTCGACGATGGAGTTCCTGTATCTCCTCGTCTGCAAGTGATCGCACAGTGCGTGCGGGGATACCCATCGAGACTGACCGGGCAGGCACGACCCTGTTCTCAGGAACCAGCGCTGCGGCGGCCACCACTGCCTCGTCACCGACAGTGGCTCCCGTGAGGACGGTGGCGTGCATGCCCACCATGGAGTGGTGGCCGATTGTACAGCTATGCAAGACGGCGCTGTGGCCAATAGTGGCGCCCTCGCCGATAATGAGAGGGACGTCGATATCTACATGCCCCACCACGTTGTCCTGGACGTTGGCGTTGCGGTGCACGACGACGGGCGCAATGTCGCCACGGAGGACCACCCCATACCAGATGCTGGCGCCCTCCTCGACGGTCACATCTCCTATCAGGACGGCCGTGTCCGCGACAAATGCTGAGGATGCTACGGTTGGGGTCTTTCCGTTGAACGCACGAAGAATCCCGGACATCAGTGTTCCTCCTTGTGCAGCAGTCGCTTTGCTTGAGTCTCAGCAAGATCCGCGATGAAGCTCACACCGGCCAGGCCTAGCGCACTCATGCCACCAACAACTGCCAAGACTGACCAACCCAGCGGCCTACCGACGAGGTGCATGACAAAAGCCCCCACGAAGGCAGCGCAGGCGACCAGGACGAGACCAATGCCTGCTGCGGCCGCCAGATGAGCCGGCTCCCTTCGATGCTTTACTTTCTTCAGGGATTGCACAGAGTATAGGGTAGCACTGTTCTTCGCAGTGCAATATGGGGTGGCTCGCTCAGTAGACGGTTGCCAGAAATCTGAATCATGCAGGAGGAGAGAGGATGAAGAAGACAGCGTTTGCCTGTAGTGTCGTTTTGATCGTGGTTGCTGTAGTGATCGCCACGGTCTTGACAGGATGCAAGACTCAGAGTGGAACACTCAACTGGGGAACTGACCCGACGTATGCGCCATTCGAGTACGCCGATGCAGACAACAAGCCCACAGGGTTTGACGTCGACCTGATGGAAGCTATCGCAGCAAAGATGGGCAGGACCAGCAATCTGACCAGTGGGGCTTTTGACGGGCTTCTCCTTGCCCTGCAGGGAAAGAAGTTCGACGCGGTATGCGCCGCTATGACAATCACCCCCGAACGCGAGCAGGAGGTCAGTTTCTCCATTCCCTACTACCGGGCGGACATGGGCATCATGTACAACCCGGCTAAGAACAACATCACCAAACCCGAGGATCTTGTGGAGAAGACGGTCGGCGTTCAGACTGGTACGACAGGTGAGACTTCTGCCAAGCTAATCACTGGTGTGAAGGTCAACTCCTACCCCGACATCCAGCTTGCCACCCTGGACCTCGAGAATGGCAAGATCGACGCTGTGGTGAACGACTATCCTGTGTGCACTGCCTATGCCAGTACGCATCCTGCATTAAAGGTTCTCAATACGACCTCGATAGCTGGTCAGGACCTGACGCAGCTGTATGGTATCGCCGTGCGGAAGGATGACACCCAACTCCAGAGCGACATCGACGCGGCCCTCCGCAAAGTGGTTGCGGACGGGACGTACGCGACTCTCTACCGCAAATACTTCTTTGCCGACCCGCCATACCTGCCCAAGTAGCAGTCGTGGTCGGGGTAACGCAAAATGCTTAAGTGGTCGATCATCTTCGAAAACTTGCCGTTCCTCCTGGCAGGTGCGTGGACCACGCTTTCTCTGACGGTTGTCTCGATGATCTTTGCGACTGTCGCTGGACTGCTGGTGGGGCTGTTGAACATGTTTGGCGGCAGAGTGGTCGGTGCTGTTACGCGCTTCTACATTGAAGTCGTCCGAGGCACGCCCGCGCTGCTTCTGGTCCTGCTTGTGTACTACGCTCTCCCGATTGTCGGGGTCAATCTTCCCCAATTCCCGGCAGCTGCAGTCTCGCTCGCAGTGTGCTACGCAGCCTATATAGCCGAGGTCTTTAGGGCGGCTGTGGAATCGATCCCCAAGGGACAGTCTGAAGCTGCTTTCTCGCTGGGCATGAGTCAGGCGCAGGCACTGCGCCACGTTATCCTCCCTCAGACGTTCCGGCGAGTTCTGCCGCCGCTTGCCAATGAGTTTGCGGCGTTGATCAAGGATACTTCCTTGGTCGCTTTCATCTCGATGGAGGATCTTCTCTTCAAGGCGAAGATCATCGGCGCCCGCACCTACAACATCATGTCGCCGCTCATCGGTGCAGCACTCATCTACTTGATCATGACTACGCCGGTCATGCAGTGGTCCCGAAATCTCGAGAAGAAGGTAGAGTGAGATGGCTGGCGGCATGATGTCACAGGGGAAGCTGCTCGTCGTCGAGGAGCTGCACAAGTCGTTCGGCTCTCTCGAAGTCATCAAGGGAGTGAGCTTCGACATGGATTTCAAGGAACGGCTGGTGCTGATGGGGCCCTCAGGTTCAGGCAAGAGTACGCTGGTAAGGTGCATCAACTGGATAGAGCCACCATCAGCCGGCCGCGTGACCTTCGACGGCAACCTCGTCGAGTCAGGCAAGTGTGACATTCGCAGACTGAGAGAAGACATTGGCATGGTGTTCCAGCAGTTCAACGTGTTTCCTCACCTCACCGCTCTTCAGAACGTCGCCCTGGGCCCTGTCGTTGTCAAGAAGACGGCTCGCAAAGAGGCTGAGGCTGAGGCAATGGAACTTCTGGTGAAGGTCGGTCTGTCACATCGCGCCGATCACAAGCCTGGCCAGATGAGTGGCGGCGAGCAACAACGGGTAGCCATAGCGCGTGCGCTTGCCATGCACCCGAAGCTCATGCTGTTCGACGAGCCGACGTCCTCCATTGACGTGGAGCTGATCCATGAGGTCCTCGACGTGATGGTCAGACTTGCGGACGAAGGCATGACCATGATTGTCGTCACACATGAGATTGGCTTTGCGAAGGAAGTCGCGGACCGCGTCATCTTCATGGATCAGGGCCTCATCATTGAGTCCGGATCTCCTTCTGAGGTATTCGAGCATCCTCAACATGAGCGCACACAGAGTTTCCTGAGTAAGGTGCTCTTGGCCTAAATGTGCCAATATCATGAGGAGGGGCGCCGAAAGGCGCCCCTCTTTTTCTTTTCATCGGACGCCTTTTGACTACACTTGAACATGAGGTCTATGGAATATATGGATACAATCGTCTATCCGGGCACGTTTGACCCGGTCACCAGAGGGCATGTCGACATCATTGAGCGTGGAGCGCGTTTGTGCGACCGGCTCGTCGTCGGCGTGGCTGGCATAGCGTATAAGAGTCCGATGTGGTCGCTCGCCGAGCGGGTCGACATGGTCCGCAGCGCGACGCGGCATATCCCGAACGTCGTGGTGGAAGGCTTCGACGACCTGGTCGTCCATTTCATGAAGCGCGTAGGCACAAACATCATGCTGCGCGGATTGCGGCCCGTCTCGGACTTTGATCATGAAGTACAGCTCGCCTGGGCGAACAGGTATCTCGACCCAAATGTGGATGTCATCTATCTCATGAGCTCGCAGGAGCACTTTTTCGTTTCCTCCACACTCATCAAGCAGATGTACGAAGGCGGTGGGGACATTCGTGACTTGGTGCCTGCGAGTGTTGCAGACAGGATTGTGCTTGGTCTGTCTCGAGCCAGGGGAGGAACGCATGATTGAGAAGCTTACGCTGCAGGACATCATCGACCGTATCGATCAGGTGAGGGAGCGGAGCCCCAGGTTGTTTGGCTATCGTATCATCAAGGACGAGGAGCTGGCAGATGCAGTCGCACACCTCCGCACGGCATTCCCGGAACAGGTCCGCAATGCGTGTGCCCTGCTGGAGCAGCGTGACGCCCTGATGGCCGATGCTAGGCGACAGTGCAGCCGGATGATAGAAGAGGGCCAGCGCTCGCACGACGATCTGGTTGCAGACAACGAAATCGTACGTTCCGCCGCCGCCGAACAAGAGCGCATGATGGCCGAGGTTGTGGCCGCGCGAAAGACCGCTGAACAGCAGGCAGATGACTACTCACTCAAGATGCTTGAGCAGCTGGAGCAGATCCTGACGAGGCTGACCGAGACCGTCAAGGCGTCGGAGATGCAGTTCCACGTGGAGGAAAAAGACGATGAGACTCGAACTCCAGAAACTGAACATTGAGGAAGGGAGTAGTCAATCGTTCGCATTCCAGGAGACCTCGGTCGGCGATCTCCCTGGAGTTGTTCTTCTTGAGCCGGTGACGGGACAGTTTGTCCTGAGCAATCTGGGAATCGGCTATCAGTTCTCCGGGTCGTTCAGCGCGAGGGTGAGCCAGCCCTGCGTGAGGTGTCTGGAACCGGTCGTGGAGGATGTCGAGCTCGACGTCAATGAAACGTATCTTCTCAGTGCGGAAGAGGATCCTGATCAGGAAGACGTGTTTGCACTCGAGTCGGGCATACTCGACGTTTCGGATGTAGTGCGCCAGAACCTGCTCATCGAAGTCACTGAGTTTCCACTCTGTAAAGAAGACTGCAGGGGGTTATGCCCCGAATGTGGGGCGAACCTGAACTCGACAGTGTGTCCGCATCAGAAATCGCTGGAGGAGAAGTAATCATGTACATCGACAAGGCAGCAGACTACGTTGGGCAGGTCCAGACCATCGAGGGTTGGGTCTACAACAGCCGCAGCAGCGGAAAAGTAGCGTTTGTCCTCGTTCGGGACGGCAGCGGCATCATGCAGTGTGTCGTCGCCAAGAGTGACATCGACGAGTCGACATTCGAGGCAGTGCGCCACCTCACGCAGGAGAGCAGCATCGGTATCACTGGTGCGATCCATGCCGAAGAGCGCGCGCCCGGCGGTCACGAAATGCATGTTCAGAAGATCGAGGTCCATCAGGCAGCTGTGGACTACCCGATTACGCCCAAGGAGCACGGCGTCGACTTCCTGATGAGCAACCGGCACCTCTGGCTCCGCTCGAAGCGCCAGTGGGCGATCATGCGCATACGTGCCACGATCGTCAAGAGCATCCGTGACTACCTCGATGACAACAGCTTCCTGCTCATGGACGCTCCCATCCTGTCCGCCAATGCCTGTGAAGGATCCTCGACCCTGTTCTCGACTGACTATTTCGGCGTACCCGCTTACCTGTCGCAGAGCGGCCAGCTCTACAACGAAGCGACGGCCATGGCCTTTGGGAGAGTCTACTGCTTTGGTCCTACGTTTCGCGCCGAGAAGTCCAAGACGCGCCGGCACCTGACCGAGTTCTGGATGGTCGAGCCCGAGATGGCGTACTGCAATTGGTCGCAGAACTGCGATGTCCAGGAGGAATTCGTCACGTACATCGTGCAGCAGGTCCTTGAGAAGCGTAAAGAGGAGCTTGCCATCATCGAGCGGGATACTCCTCCGCTTGAGAAGATAGCTACGCCGTTTCCACGTATCTCCTACGATGAGGCAGTAAAGCTCCTGCAGAAAGCCGGTTCGCCGATACAGTGGGGCGATGATTTCGGTGGAGACGAGGAGACGCTCATCTCGAATCAGTTCGAACGGCCGGTCTTTGTGCACAGCTACCCCAAATCGTTCAAAGCGTTCTACATGAAGACAAATCCTGCCAATCCGCAGACGGTGTTGTGTGCTGACCTGCTGGCTCCGGAGGGATACGGCGAGATCATCGGAGGCGGGCAGCGCGAAGACGACTACGAGTTGCTTCTCGAACGAGTTCATGCCGAGGGGCTTGCCGAAGCAGACTACCAGTGGTACTTGGACCTCCGCAAGTACGGATCGGTTCCGCACAGCGGGTTTGGTCTTGGCGTCGAGCGGACAGTAGCGTGGATCTGCAAGCTGCCGCACCTGCGGGAAACGATCCCGTTCCCTCGCTTGCTCGAGAAGATCTATCCATAGACCGGGAGCAATGGCAGCAGCCAAGGGATACGCGTCAGGCTCCAACGAAGTCTCAGTGACTGAGGGTCTCACAAGCCTCAGGGGCAAGAAGCCGGCGTCGCTCTATATCTTCGCGCCCGGAGACGACTATTTCGTTCCACAGGCGAAAGAGGCAGCGCGCTCACTGGTAGCGGAAGCTTTCTGGGCCTTCGATTATGCCGAGTTTGAGGGTAGCGATGACAACGTGGACGGTATCCGCGAGTTCCTCGGCAGCGAGAGCTTCGGGTCCGGGCGCAAGGTTCTCGTCATCAACGGCCTCGAAGACAAGGGAGCCAAACGTCTGGGTACCATGGTCCCACTGTTTCTATCTGGCAGCACCACCACTGTCATATTTGCGGACCCCGCCAAAGTTCCTTCAGAGCTGCTGAAAAAGGGGTATGTGGTTACCAGCTACGCCGTGCCCCCGACTGCGGTGCGCTCCTGGATCAAGAAGAGGTTCGAGGGGCGTGCAATAGAAGACCAGGCAGTCCACGAGCTCATGGAGCTGACGGCAAGCAGCTTCTTCCTTATGCGAAGCGAAATCGACAAACTCCTTGCATATACCAGCGCGGCCGTCACTGTCGCTGATGTCCGTGAGGTCGTGCCTCGGTGCCACATTGCGGCGGCTGCTGATCTCGTCGAGGCTATCTCTCTCAGGAAGTACGACCGTGCAGCGACAGCGCTCTATGACCTGTCAGCTTCTGGGGCGGCGGACACAACCATTCTCTATGATGTGGAACTCGGGTTTGTAAGGTTGTTGAACGCAAAGCTCGTTTCGAAGTCGAACCGGCCCAAGGCCGACCTCAGGGCTTGGTGCCTGCGCACCCAGCATCAATATCTCGACGATTATACGCTAAGGGCTCTCCTGACAGCGGCAAGTCATATCAAGCTGCGTGAACTTGAGGCTATGCTGGAGCGTCTCGAGGAAATTGAGTATGAAACGAAAAAAGGGCTCACTAGCAGTGCGCTGGTAGCCCTTGAGCGGTTGCTTTCAGCAGTAGCACTTACGACGCAGTAGCCTTGGTCGCAACCTTGGCGGCATTCGCCTTCTTCATCAGGCGAGACTTCTTGCGGGCAGCCGTGTTCCTGTGGACAATGCCCTTCTGAGCGAGTTTGTCGAGTTGTTTCACGGCGTCGACGACCTTCTCGGGGGCATAATCGGACTTGCGAGCCATATCCAGGGCAAGTTTTGTCTTAGCTGTATGCTCGGTGTTGTATGCCGTCCGTGTCTTGGTCTTGCGGGCGTCCTTAACAGAAGCTCTCTTGATTGGCATGAAACTCTCCTTTGTCTCTTCGGAACTGACCATGTTCACTTTACCCTTTTCTCCCGTGATGTCAATGATTGAAGGGCCCTTGTGTACCTGATGAATGAGCTATTCTGTTCGTCTTGTTGCGGACTGCAGGATTTCTATACTGTGAACGGACTAGCACAGGTCTCTTGACGTGGCATGTAACAGGTATAGAAGGTTGACTTCTGTCCGTGCTGTTATAGAATTCACATAGTTCACCTGCGTTCGGCTGGGTCTGATTGATATGCACCGGGTTACTCTGTGCGTTTGGCGAACGTCAGCAGTTCGCACTATTGTGGTTTAGTGACGTGGGGAAAGGAGACAGCATGGGGCGTTTGTCACCTGAATCGGTCGATGACCTGGTCGTTGCAGCGGGGAATCTAAGGAGTGCCGATAAGTCATGAAGACAGAGTTGGTAGCTGGCGTTGGATGTTGCAGGGGGACAACAAGAGGGCGCAGATGCCGCTCATGAACCTTGTCGTCCTTGCAGGTGGCCGTAGCCGCCGAATGGGATTGCCGAAGTACTGCCTTTCTCTCGCAGGTATCCCCCTCTACGAATACCCCTTGCGTCGGCTTGGTGGGCTGTACCAGCGCCACATTATCGTCGAGAACGAGGGTCTCATACCGGCACGCGGCAAGCCAGAGCGACTACTTGTCGGCGACCTTGTTGCTGATGCAGGGCCTCTGGGCGGTATCTACAGTGGACTCAGGGCATCAGATGCGGCACTGAACATGGTGGTCGGTGCCGACATGCCGTTTGTCTCCTCTTCATTGGCTCAGGCGATGGGAAAGCGTGCGTGCGTGCAGGACCTGGACATCCTTGTTCCCAACATCGATGGTCTTCTTGAGCCGTTGTTCGCCATCTATTCTTCTCGGGTCGCCAACGTCGCAGCCGAACTTCTGGCATCGGGGGTTCGCTGTGTTCGGGAACTCTTTCGCAATGAGTCGTTGCGCATTGGCTTCATTGACCGGGCCTATGGCATGCAATACGATGAACGGTTAATGTCTTTCTTCAACGTGAACACACCGGACGATCTCATTATGGCACGACTGATGATGCGTGCGGGTGAAAAGTCGATAGAGGAAGAACGTGTATGCGGATGAACTTGGAAGACCGACTGAAAGAGAACCCCGAGCTGAAGAGGCAGTTTGGCGGACTTTACGTGTACATCAATGAGAAGGCAAGTCAACAGGGAAGCCTCATTAACGTCATGCACCGCGCCCAGGAGATTTTTGGTTACCTCTCGGACGATGTAGTCGACTATCTATCGACAAGGGTGAATGTGCCACGCTCGACCGTGTACGGCGTAGTGACGTTCTGCCATTTCTTCAGCCGCGTTCCAAAGGGACGACACCCGGTGAGTGTGTGCCTCGGGGCTGCGTGCTACGTCCGCGGTGGCAACACCGTGTATGACAGGGTCATGAAGACACTGGGCATCAAGGCCGGGGAGACATCACAGGACGGGCGTTTCACACTTGACCTGATGCGCTGTGTCGGAGCCTGTGGCCTTGCCCCCGTCATCGTCATCGACAAAGACACGTATGGCCGTATGATACCGGACAAAGTCATCACCTTGCTGAACAAGTACGCATAACCCTGGAAACAGAGGAGGAGACGATGAAGTCACTAGAAGAACTGAAGCGCATCAAGGAGCAGATCCTCAAGGACATGGACCTTCGCCAGACCAAGGAACGAGGCAAGGTCGTTGTTGCCATGGGCACGTGCGGAATTGCGGCAGGGGCAAAGGACGCCCTCACGGCCGTCATTGAGGAACTGGAGAAAGCCGACATCCATGATGTCCAAGTTGTGCAGTCTGGCTGCATGGGTCTGTGCGACAGGGAACCGACGGTCGAAGTATCAACGAAAGACCAGCCCAGTGTCATTTATGGAGATGTCAACGAGGCGAATGCCCGCCGAATCGTTCGTGAACACATCCAAGGCGGTCAGGTCGTGGCCGAATTGGTCATCAAACGGGGGAACATCTAGCCGGAAAGGGAGACGGGGAAAGGCAATGATACGAAATCAGCTGTTGGTCTGTGCAGGTGGCGCCTGCATCACAAGTGGCGAAAAGAGCGTCAAGGACGTACTTGTCGAAGAGTTGGCAAAGAACGGCATCCAGGATGAGGTTCAGATCATCGAGACGGGCTGCATGGGAGCATGCGACCTTGGTCCGATTGTTGTCGTCTACCCGGAAGGGACGTTCTTCCAGAAGGTCAATGTGCAGAATGCGGGCCTCATCGTCAGTGACCATCTCGTCAAGGGACGTACTGTGCCTGAGCTGCTATATAGTGGACCCGCGAGTGAGAAGAAGGCTCAGACAAGTGAGGAAATTCCTTTCTACACACGCCAGGTGAAGCGGGTGTTGCGCAACTGCGGTGTGATAGATCCACTCTCGATCGAGGAATACATAGCTCGTGATGGCTATTTTGGTCTTGGCACAGCCTTGGAGATGAGTCCGGACGAAATCATCAAGATCGTGCTGGATTCTGGATTGCGTGGGCGTGGTGGAGCCGGGTTTCCAACGGGAATCAAGTGGAAGGCGGCGAAGGAGGCAACAGGCTCTCCGAAGTACGTCGTCTGCAATGGTGATGAAGGGGATCCAGGGGCTTTCATGGACCGCAGTGTGCTCGAAGGCGACCCGCACTCGGTTGTCGAGGCGATGGTCATCGCAGGGTACGCTATCGGCGCCACAACTGGTTATGTGTATGTGCGTGCGGAGTATCCTCTTGCCTTAGAGCGTTTCAACCACGCCCTCAAGAAAGCCCGTGAGTATAGGTTCCTTGGGCAAAACATCCTTGGCAGTGGATTCGACTTCGATATCGAGACTCGCATCGGCGCCGGGGCATTTGTCTGCGGCAAGGAGACCGCATTGCTCCGGTCGATCGAGGGGAAGAGAGGGATCCCCAGTCTGAAGCCTCCATTCCCGGCTCAGGCAGGCCGGTGGGGCAAGCCGACGCTCATCAACAATGTGGAGACATATGCCAACGTCGCCCCCATCTTGATCAATGGGGCAGACTGGTTCCGCAGTGTCGGAACGCTCAATAGTCCGGGCACCAAGGTCTTCGCTCTGGCCGGGAAGGTCCAGAACGCGGGTCTCGTCGAAGTACCCATGGGCACGACACTCCGTGACCTGGTCTTTGGCATCGGTGGCGGAGTCTCTGACGGCAAGGAGTTCAAGGGCGCCCAGACCGGGGGACCTTCCGGCGGTGTCATTACAGCTGACTACCTTGACATGCCCATCGATTTCGATTCGGTCAAGGAGATTGGGACGATCATAGGTTCCGGCGGTCTCATCGTCCTCGACGAGGACAATTGCATGGTCGACGTGGCCAAGTTTTACCTTGGGTTCGTTGTTGACGAGTCCTGTGGCAAGTGTACTCCTTGTCGCGAGGGCACGAGGCAGATGTATCGGATCATGGAACACATCTGTGATGGCAAGGGCCACGATGGCGACATCGAGAAATTGAATACCTGCGGAAGATCATCCAGCTCACTTCACTTTGCGGCTTGGGGCAGACAGCGCCCAACCCGATCCTTTCCACTATTCGCTTCTTTGAAGACGGATACCGTGCGCACATTGAGGACAAGAAATGCCCAGCACACGTCTGCAAGCATCTGCTTACCCGTAGCATCAATCCGGACAAGTGCGTTGGTTGTACTGCGTGCGCACGCCAGTGCCCTGTCCAGGCTATCACTGGCGAGGTCAAGAAGGCCCACGTTATCGATATAGATAAGTGCATCAAATGTGGTTCGTGCTATGAAGTCTGCCGTTTCGGTGCTATTCTCAAAGAGTAATACACCCGGAGGGAGTTCATGATGAGTGAGAAATTGATCAACGCAAGGATCGACGAGAAGGACTATCAGTTTCCTATGGGAATGACTATCCTGGATGCTTGCAAAACCGCAGGATATGATATCCCCACTCTCTGTTACCTTGAAGGCATTGCCGAGGAAGGCGCTTGCGCAATGTGCGTCGTTGAGGTCAAGAAAGCCAAGACCCTTCAAAGGGCCTGTGTAACCATGATTACCGACGGTATGGAAATTACGACAGATTCTTCCGCCATTCATGACGCACGCAAGACAAATCTCGAACTTGCACTTGCGCATCACCCTCTGGACTGTATGACCTGCGATGCAGACGGAGATTGCGAGCTACAGGGGCTCGCCTACCAGTTCGGCATCAAGAAGAGCGAGTTTCTTGTTGACAGAGAGGCATTTGAGAGTCCAAAGGAAACCTCGTGGGACACCAATCCATTTATCCAGTTTGACCCGCAGAAGTGTGTCCTTTGCAGGCGTTGCGTGGACGCCTGTGAGAACCAGGCGCTGGTCGAAGCGATTGGCATAGCAATGAGAGGTTCCGGGTCTGTTGTGTCGACCCCGTTCAACGTGCCTCTTGAGGGGACTGACTGCCAGTTCTGTGCTGCTTGCGTACAGGCTTGCCCCGTTGGAGCACTTGTCGAGAAGCCTCGCGTCGGCAAGGGCAAGATCTTCAACCTTGAGAAGACCGACACCGTCTGCGCCTATTGCGGAACGGGCTGCGATATTTCCCTGTACAAGGATAAGAAGAACGACCTTGTGATGGCAAGAGGAATCGAAGATGCTATGCCCAATAAGGGGAGACTCTGCGTCAAGGGACGCTATGGCTATGAGTACGTCAATAGTAACGAAAGACTCACAAAGCCTCTCATCAAGGAGAACGGGAAGTTCAGGGAAGCCACGTGGGAAGAGGCCCTCGCATACACGGCAACAAGGCTCCAGGAGATCAAGGACAAGTACGGACCAGATGCCATCGGCGTACTTGGCTCCTCCAGATGCACGAATGAGGACAACTTCGCTGTGCAGAAGTTTGCCCGCGTAGTCATTGGCACGAACAACGTGGACAACTGCGCGAGACTGTGCCATGCGTCGACCATTGCTGGGCTAGGTAAGGCGCTTGGCGCGGCTGCAGCAACGAACCCGGTTGAGGACATCAAGAATGCGGATGTGATGTTTGTCATAGGCTCGAACATGACAGAAACCCACCCCGTGATTGCGCAGTTTGTGAAAGAGAACAAGAAGAAGCGTGGCGCAAAGCTTATTGTCTGTGACCCACGAAAGACCGACCTTGCAAAGGTTGCTGACATCTACATTCAGCACTTCCCAGGGACTGACGTTGCACTTCTCAATGGCATGATGAAGGTCATGGTGGACAAGGGACTTGTCAACAAGGAGTTCATCGAGGCACATACAGAAGGATATGAGGAGTTCGTAAAGGTTGTTTCGAAGTATGACCTTGATAAGGTCTCCAGGCTGACACGCGTCGACAAGGCACTGATTGAGGAAGCTGCTATCGTGTATGCTTCGGCTCTCAATGCGACGGTTTTCTATACGATGGGCATCACCCAGCATTCGGTCGGTACGGACAATGTGCTCAGCATCGCGAACCTTGCTCTTGTCACTGGCCACATTGGAAGAGAAGGAAACGGTATCAATCCTTTGAGGGGACAGGCAAACGTTCAAGGAGCCTGCGATATGGGAGCTCTTCCCGATGTTTATCCGGGTTATCAGAAAGTAGCCGATCCTGCTGCCAGAGAAAAATTCGAAAAGGCATGGGGCGTCAGCCTTTCCGATAAGCCAGGGCTCCCCGTGACTGAATTCGGAGATGCCGCTCTCAGTGGGCATCTCAAGGCGGTGTATTCCATGGGAGAAAACCCTCTCATGACGGAGCCCGACATCACTCATGTGAGGAAGGGACTGGAGGCACTCGAGTTCCTGGCTGTTCAGGAGATCTTCCTTTCGGAGACCGCAGAACTCGCAGACGTTATTTTTCCTGCCGCAGCCGCATACGAAAAGAAAGGGACATTCACAAACACCGAACGAAGAGTCCAGCTGCTCAGGCCCGCTCGAGAAAAGCCAGAAGATGCAAAATTCGACTGGGAGATCGTTTCGCTCGTTGCAGCGAAGATGGGCTACCCTATGGCATATAGGAATGCCGCGGCAGTCATGGATGAGGTGGCAAGCCTCACGCCATCCTACGCTGGTGTTCACCATTGGCGTCTTGAGAAAGGTGGCCTGCAATGGCCCTGCCCCACTGACGAACATGCTGGAACGAAGATCCTTCACTATGGTGGAGTCTTCAAGAGGCCCAGCGGAAAAGCGCTCATCAGTCCAGTGGTGTACATCGAGGCGAAAGAGCTTCCGGACAAGGAATATCCGATACTCCTTACTACCGGAAGGATTCTCTACCACTACCACTCTGGACAGGAATCCAGAAGAGTCAAAGTCCTCGACACGTTCGTTCCAAGAAACTATGTGGAGATCAGCAAGGAAGATGCAGAGGAACTTCATATTGAACACGGCGAGACGGTGAGGATTTCGACAAGAAGAGGCAGCATCGAAGTCGAGACCAGAATCTCCGATAAGCCGATGAAGGGAGTAGTCTTCATTAGTTTCCATTTCCGTGAGGCAAGTGCGAATCTTCTCACAAATGCGGCTCTTGACCCGGTAGCGAAGATACCTGAGTTCAAAGTCGCAGCATGCAAGATTGAAAAAATCTGACCAAGGGAGGAAAGAATGGATCTTCCGATGTTTACGCCACCTCAAGTTGCCGAGAAGCTGGGAGATGTTTGTCAGGGCAAGTGCAGGACGCCCATGAGGAAGTTCTTTGTTCTTGCGATTCTTGCGGGTGCCTTTATTGCATTTGGTGCACAGTTGTCGATTCTTGTCGGTTCCGATGCGACCCTCGGGTTTGGCTTCACGAAGTTCATGGCTGGAGCCGTGTTCAGTGTGGGACTCATGCTCGTGGTTGTTGCGGGGGCTGAGCTCTTTACGGGTGACAACCTGATTGTCATTTCGGCCCTGGAGAAGAAAGTTCGCTGGGGAGAACTCTTGAAGGCTTGGATTGCCGTCTACATCGGCAATCTGATTGGCTCGGTTCTCATTGCACTTCTTCTTTACTGGTCAGGTCTCTGGAGTATGAATGGTAACCTCGTTGGTTCGGCTGCACTCAAGATCGCGGGGGCAAAGGTCGGCCTTACCTTCGTTCAGGGGCTTGTCAGGGGCATTCTCTGCAACTGGCTTGTCTGCCTTGCCGTGTGGATGGCAACTGCCTCGAAGGATGTCATCGGCAAGCTGTTCGCGGTCTTCTTCCCCGTCATGGCCTTTGTTACTTCAGGTTTCGAGCACTCCATCGCAAACATGTTCTTCATTCCCTACGGGATCCTCCTTAAGTCCGTTCCCCAGGTTGTGGAAGCGACAGGCAAGACCGTTGCGGATTTTGCGAACTTGAATTGGGCAACCCTGTGGACCAAGAACCTCATTCCCGTGACCATTGGCAACATCATCGGCGGCGCATTCTTCGTCGGTTTTATCTACTGGTTCGCGTACTTGAAGAAGGCCCCGGAGACTGTGGAGTCGAAGTAGGGACAGTCTCTCTTGCTGGCGAGAGTGCTTCAGAAATAGACGATCAGGGAGGAAAGCATGGGGTCGGATAAGGCCGTTCAATCAGCAGGAAAGGCGAGGACACTGTCCGAAGAGGACAGAATGTTCTTGCAGGAAGTCGTCGAGAGAGACCGAGCCGAGCACCATGGCCGACTGTCGTACATGGACATCATGTTTGAACTGGAACACCACTATAGTAACTCCCTTCCGAGTGAAGTACTTGGCGAGGTAGCGCGCCTTGTGGGTGTACCAGCCTCGCAGCTCAACGGCTTCGTGACCTTCTATACGATGTTGTCTACCGAGCCACGCGGACAGCATGTTATCCGCGTCTGTACAAGCGGGCCATGTCATGTGACCGGCGCTCCATCCATTGTAGCAGAGCTCAAGCGACTTCTTGGAGTGGAACTGGGCGAAACAACTTCGGACGGTATGTTTACGCTGGAGGCTTCCAGCTGTCTTGGCATCTGTGGTGTTTCTCCGGCGCTCATGATCGATGATGACGCCTATGGAAACCTGACGTCTGGTGATCTGCCGAGAATTCTTGCGGCGAAGCGCGCGGGAGGTGCCACGTGAAGCTGTTCTCGACACAGATCATTGTCCCAGTGGATTCAAATTCTGTACTACAGGGGGCGCTTGAAGTCAAGCACGTTCTCGAGGAGATGATTCGCAAGTACAACCTTACCGGTCAGGTCTCGGTGGTCGAGACTGGTGCTCTTGGTATCTATGACCAGGGTGTCGTTCTGGCTGTCTTCCCGGATGACGTCTATTACGGCGGGGTGAAACCGGTGGACGTGGAAGAGATCGTCACGGAGCATCTCCTGAAAGGGCGCGTCGTCTCACGGCTCGCCATCGACAGAAACCTGTCGAGCAGGCGTCTTGTCGAGAAGGAGACAGGGAAAAGCCAGCAGAAAATCGTCCTGAGGAATGCAGGACTCATCGATCCACAAAGCATCGACGAGTACATTGCGCGTGACGGTTACGCAGCGCTGGCCAAGGCTCTTGCGATGCAGCCCGGCGAGGTCATCCAGATCCTGACCGACAGCAAGCTCCAGGGACGAGGGGGCGCGGGGTTCCCGACAGGGCTCAAGTGGGGAATGGTCGCGAACGAACAGAGCGACGAGAAGTATATCGTGTGCAACGCTGACGAAGGTGAACCCGGCACCTTCAAAGACCGCGTCATTCTCGAGGGAGACCCACACGCTATCGTTGAGGCTATGACCATTGCCGGCTATGCTACCGGGGCTCGCGTCGGTATCGTCTATGTCCGTGGCGAGTACTTCATGTCGATAGCGCGTCTCAAGAAGGCTATCAAGGACGCCACTGAGTATGGATTGCTTGGCAAGGACGTACTGAGGACGGGGTTCCAGTTTGATATTGAGGTCTATCAGGGGGGCGGAGCGTACGTGTGCGGCGAGGAATTCGCTCTGCTCGAGTCCATCGAGAACCAGCGGGGGGAGCCACGGAACAAGCCTCCGTTCCCTCCTCAGCGTGGACTTTTTGGAAAGCCTACGGTGGTCAACAACGTAGAAACCTTTGCCAACGTGCCGCCGATCCTGTTGAATGGCAGCGATTGGTTCAAGTCATTCGGGACACCATCGAGTGCCGGCACTAAGGTCTTCTCGCTCTCGGGCGACATTGTGAATCGAGGTATCGTCGAGGTACCTCTGGGCGTCACGTTGCGGGAACTCATCTACGACTTTGGCGGCGGTCTGAAGGGAGGCAAGCGCATCGGCTTCATCCAGACTGGTGGAAGTGCCGGGACTGTGCTTACTGACAAGTACCTTGACACTCCACTGGACTTCGCCTCAATGAAGACTAACAATGTTTCCATCGGGTCCGGGGTCATTCTGGTGGCGTCTGAGGACGTGCCGCTCCTACCATTCCTGGAGGAAGTTGCCCATTTCTTCTGGCACGAGTCTTGTGGCAAATGTACACCTTGCCGGGAAGGGACATGGCAAGTCAAGACGATCATGGAGTCGTTGGCTAACCGCACCGCCGATCCTGACGCCGTGAAACGGCTCGGCAGGCTGCTCAGCACGCTGAGCAATACGTCATTCTGCGGGCTGGGGCAGGCCGCACCGCTCGCGTTCGAGTCTGCACTGTGCAACTTTCCCGAAGTATTCGACCAGGCACTTGCGGAATCACATGTACCAGAGGCCTGCCACGAGGAAGCATAGTATCGGTACATTGTTGATCGAGAGGAGTAGTCGACTTGAAGCTGACTGAAGTTCTTGAGATTACCGGTGCGACGTGCGTCGTAGGCGAACAACTGGCGAATATCGAGGTGAACCTGCGCGTTTGCTTCAGACCTCATGAGTCATGTCCTGGCCATGAGTCGTCCCGATACGTTGCTCATCACTGGGTTGACTACTCCTCAGATTATTCGAACGGCACAGATGCTTGACTTGCCAGCCATCCTCGTGGCAAGAGGCAAGGATGTGCCTCAGGATGTCGTCGATTTGGCACCCACGACAGGCATTGTCCTTCTGTCGACACACGACATCGTGTACGTGGCGTCGGGCAAGCTCTATGTCCGAGGTCTCTCCGGATAGTAGATGTCCCTTGAGCAGAGCGTAGAAGCACTGCGGTATCTGGGGCTGTTCAGCAATCTGGACGCTTCCAGTGTCATGTCTAGCGCAGTGCACGCCCTTCATCCTGAAGATCGTGTGGCAGCGGCCCGCATTTTCATGCGGGAAAAGTCAATTTCCGGAGTGCCCATCGTCGATGCCGACTCTCGGTTGGTGGGGCTCATTTCGGTTTCGAAGATCATTGAGGCGCTTGCCGACGAATGGAAGAGGTGTCAGGCTCCTATGAGAACGATAGCGGAGCATATCCTGGACATTGCTTCCAACAGCGTGACGGCCGGAGCCACCCGTATATGGCTCGACATCGACCATGATCGGGCTAACCATCTGTTTGTCTTTACCGTTCGGGACGACGGGCATGGGATGGATGCCGATGGACGCACACGTGTGTTTGATCCGTTCTTCACCACGCGGCCGCACAGCATTAGGAGATTCGGCCTTGGGTTGCCATTCCTCAAGGAAAACGTAGAGTTGACCGGTGGAGGGGTCGATCTATGGAGTGTTTCGGGTGAGGGAACGACACTCAGGGCAACCTTTCATACGGACCACATTGACTGTCTGCCGTTTGGAGACCTGGCGTCGACCATTCTTGCTTTGCTCATTTCTGACGGTGCACTGCGGTGGCATATCCGCCATGCAGAAGGAAATCTGGCATATGCTGTTGGTACCGAGGAACCGCAAGTAGTCTTCTCGTCGGAAGAAATGTGTGACCCCCGAGCGCAGTTGCTGGTTCTGGAGTTCTTGCGCGGACAGGAGCGCGATGTGGTCCAGGGCGATGGTCGCGAATCTGAGCAGGACCGTATGTGAGGGTGCTGGCGGTGACGAAATACGGATTGGAAAACATATCAAGGGCGACTATTTCGCGCATGGCCACGTATCTGCGCTGTCTCACATACCTTGAGCAGCAAGGAGCGTCGACACTTTCGTCGCGGGAGTTGGCTTCGCTGACCGGCGTGAGTGCCGAACAGGTGAGACAGGACTTGTCGGTTTTTGGTCGATTTGGCAAACGTGGCACCGGGTACGATGTCGTTCGGCTGAAGACCGAAGTCGAAGCCATCTTCGGGCGTGGTGTCGAACGGTGGAAGTGCTGTCTCGTGGGCGTAGGATCACTCGGCACAGCGCTCATTGCCAGTCGGATGGTTCAGAAGTGGGGATTCAGGTATGTTGCAGCGTTTGATACGGACCCGCGCAAGATCGGAACGCACGTAGAGCGCATCCCGGTGTACTCCGTTGATGAGTTGAAGACTATTGTTCGCCGCGAGCACATCGCCATCGGGGTTATCGCCGTTCCTGCATCCGGGGCCCGAACCGTCGCCCGAATCCTCTGCGAGGCGGGCATTCGAGGCATCCTCAACTTTGCTCCGCAGAGTGTCAAGGTGCCGGAAGGAGTCCCAGTGCTCTCGGTAGATCTTTCACAGGAGTTTCTCAAGCTTTCGTTCTACATCCATAGTGCAGAGCAGCGGGCGCGGGAGGAGCAGGCCCAGATCGATGCCGCGTCACGCAGCGAGTAGGGGCACTTCTAGGGCACTACTCGTTCCGGGTGTGAGCAGACATTCATACGTCCGGCTCGCACAAATGCGACGACGGTGATTCCGACCCTTTCCGCAAGAGCAATTGCCTGAGCAGTCGTAGCACTCCTCGAGGCCAATACTGGTACCCCGACACGGGCTGCTTGGGCAACTGCCTGGGCTGGAATGCGCCCCGTTCCCATCAGGACTGCCTCTCTGAGATTCCAGGAGTGCATCAGAGCGTGACCGATGACCTTGTCGAGTGCCGTGTGACGACTGATGTCCTCACAGCTGAAGACATGCTCTCCCTGTGCGATAAGGGCTGCGTGAACGCCTCCGGTGGTCCTCCAGTGAAGAGCGCTGCGCTGCATCTCCTCGGCCAGATCCCGAACGCGGGAGGCCGACACGGTGAATCCAGGTGAGACAGCGATATCTTCAGTAAGTGCGTCTCCCGAAATGCAGTCGATGTCGGTTGATGTTGGTGCGTCCGGTCCTGGGGCATCGGGGGAAATGGTAAGAAACGCCGAGCGTTCTTCCACGGTAACAGCAAGGATCTGAGTCGGTCGGGCCCAGCCTTCAGACACAGCGTGGCCGACCGCGGCTGCATCGACCAATTCGCCCGAGCTCGCAAGGCGCACTGCCAGCGTGCCGTTCACGTAGATGGTTAGTGCGCGTTCTTCCGTGACCTCGTCCTCGCACCGGATCGCAGTGCCGCTGCGGTCGTATCTCCAGATGGTTGTGATCATCACTTGCCACCTCCCAAGGCTGAGTTCAGTATAGGTCGGTTGCCGTTGGATGCCAGAGACCAGCGTGGGCTCTCAGCCTGCTTGGATGTTGCATTTTCGAGGCCACGAAGGTATAATACCAATAATTGTCAGGGTTGTTTGCAAGGAGGCCCTCGTGGGCAGAATCACTCAGTACTATCATGCAATATCTCTGGAGGATGCTTTTGCCAAAGCGAAGCAGCTGGGTCCTGTCGCCGCGTATGTCGGTGGTGGCGTGGAGCTGGTCCTTCGCCGGAACCCGGAGATCACGACCCTGATCGATCTGTCGCGCTGTGGTCTCGACTACATTGCAGCAGCGCAGGAAGGGATCGAGGTCGGTTCTCAGACGACACTCACGACGATCAGCCGCAGCGCAGACATCAAGCAGTACGCTGGGGGTTCGTTCGCCTACTGGGCGGGACATATCGCTCAGAACAACCTGCGGGACATGATCACTGTCGGCGGAGTCATTGGACGCAACCAGCCGTGGAACGACGTCGTGCCCCATCTCGTTGCCCTGGGTGCACAAGTGCGACTGTTTGACGGTGCTGAGCGTATCATGCCTCTCTCAGGCTACATCGAAGCGAAGCAGCCGGGGGTGATCATCAAGGGGGTCCTGTTGCCGGCAGGGAATGCCGGCTCGAGGGGATTCCTATGGCGGTTCACACGTACCCAGCAGGATATTTCGACGCTGCACTTCTCAGCGCTTGTCAGCAGTGACGGGAGCGTCATGACGGCGGCCAACCTGGTCTTCGCCGGGCGTCCGGGCCATGCCGCTCTCTACCCCCGACTCTCTGAAGAACTTGTCGGAAAGTCGTTGTCGCATGAGACGTTCGCGAGAGTGGCGGAGATGGCTCCTGACCTCGTCGAGGTCGGCACTGACCTTCGCGCGACGGGCGAGTTCCGGCGTGAGCTGGTACGGGCGGCTATCGTAAACCTGGAAGAGCACATGATAGGAGTGGCGCAATGACTATTTCGATAACGGTGAATACCGTTGAACGCTTCTTCGATGTTCAACCTGACGAGGTCCTGCTCGATGTCCTGCGGCGCGAGGGCTACCTCGAGGTGAAGGGCAGTTGTCACTCGGGAGACTGCGGCGCGTGCACCGTCTTGCTGGACGGGCGTCCTGTCGCTTCATGCCTGACACTGGTCGCCAAAGCCGACGGACACGCCGTGACGACCGTACGCGGCATAGGGGATCAGGCTCACCCTCACGTCCTCCAGGACGCCTTTGTGAAGAATGGAGCCGTCCAGTGTGGCTACTGCGCGCCTGGCGCCATCACGTCTGCCAAGGCGTTGCTGGACGAAAATCCTGATCCCACCGAAGAGGAGATCCGGTTGGCGATGGACAGCAACTACTGTCGATGCACTGGGTACGAACAGCAGGTTGAGGCAGTCCTCTACGCCGCCGTCCAGCTCCGGAAAGGGGACAAGAGATGAGCATCGAGAGAAAGGGTTTCCGTCACCTGACCGAAGGGTCATATCCGGCGACACATGTGGTCGGCAAGTCCGTCGAAAAGGTTGACGGCTACGCTCTGGTCAGCGGAGCCCCGATGTACACGGACGATATCGCAGCACACGATTTTCCGAACCGTTTGCATGGAAGGATTCTGACCAGCCCGATCGCGAACGGTGTTATTGTCTCGATTGATACCACTGCTGCAGAGGTATTGCCGGGGGTTCATCTCGTACTGACCTGGAAGAATACTCCGCGCACGTTCTATACGACGGCTGGACAGGGTTGGCCTGAGCCTTCGCCCTACGACAACCAGATGTTCACGGAGCGTGTGCGCTTCGTGGGTGACCGCGTGGCTTCTGTCTTTGCGGACTCCAAGGATATTGCGAACCAGGCGCTCAGGCTTATAAGAGTGAACTTCAAGGAGGAACCTGCTGTTCTGGACGCCGATGATGCGATGAAGCCGGGAGCTCCAATCGTACATCCTGAAGATCCGAAGGGTGCCTATGATTCAGCGCACAACGTTGCAGCGCACGTAGACATCAACGTTGGGGATGTCGACAAGGCGTTGGCGGAATCCGAAGTGACTATCTCTGAGACGTTCCAGACGCACTATGCTCAGCACACGCCCATGGAGACGCATACGGCGTTCGCCTATACAGATGACAAGGGTAAGGTCGTCATCGTGTCAAGCACGCAGGTCCCCTGGCACGCACGGCGCATTGTGTCGAGAGTTCTCGGCCTTTCCATGAGCAAGTTGCGTGTCGTCAAGCCTCGAATTGGCGGTGGCTATGGCACCAAGCAGGAGGTACTCATTGACGACCTTGTGGCCTACGCAACCATCAAGACGGGGCTTCCGTGCGAGATCGAGCTGACTCGCAAAGAGGAGTTCGTCTCCGCCAGGACCCGTCACCCGATGAAGATCGACATGAGCATCGGCTGTGACAAGCAGGGCCACTTCAGAGCTCTCAAGATGTATGTTCTCAGCAACACTGGGGCTTATGGCAGTCACAGCCTCACGGTCATGTCCAACACCGGCAGCAAGTCGTTGCCGCTCTATAACAAGGCGACTGACGTCCGGTTCTTTGGCGATGCAGTCTATACGAACCTTCCCGTGTCCGGAGCGTACCGTGGTTACGGAGCGACCCAGGGACACGCTGCCCTCGAGTGTACGATTGACGATCTGGCCGCCAAGCTGGGCATGGATCCCATCGAATTGCGGAAGAAGAACATGATCAGAGTCGGGGAAGGTTCGCCAATCTTCGAGGCGCTCGGCGAAGGCCGTCAGGGAGTCGCCCAGACGATCAAGAGCAGCTCACTCCCTACTCTCCTTGACTTGGGAGCTGAGGCAATCGGCTGGACAGAGAAACGCGGCAAGCGCGTGCGCAGTGGTCACAAGGTTCGTGGCGTCGGCATGTCGATGCACATGCAGGGCTCTGGTATTCCACTGATTGATATGGCTTCTGCTTCCATCAAGCTCAACGAGGACGGGAGCTACTTCTTGACCATGGGAGCCACCGATATCGGTACCGGTTCCGACACCATTCTCTCCCAGATGGCCGCTGAAGTTCTGGGGGTTACCATGGACAAGATCAGCGCCCTCTCCAGTGACACTGACCTGACACCGTTCGACGTCGGGGCATATGCCTCCTCGACCACGTTCGTCTCGGGTGGAGCTGTCGTCAAGGCGGCCAAGGCGGTTCGGAACCAGATTTTCTCAGTTGCGGCGGAGATGCTTCACGAGGACCTCGACGCCAATCTGGTCACGGCCGAACCCAAGGTCGAGTGGGATGACACCCAGGCGGACCCTATCCTGTCCTTCTATCGTATGGAAGATGGGAACGTGGTGTCGGTGCGGAGCGGAAAGAGAGTATCTGTGTCTGACGTTGCCTACCGTGCCTTCTACGAAGTCAATCAGCATCAAATTGCAGCGACACAGTCGTTCGTGTCCCCATACTCTCCGCCGCCCTTTGCGGCACACTTTGTGGAAATCGAAGTGGACGAGCTCACGGGAAAGGTCGAGGTTCTCAAGTATGTGGCAGCCGTGGACTGTGGCGTTTCTATCAACCCCGACCTGGTACGCGGACAGGTTATGGGCGCGATAGCAAATGGTATAGGATTTGCGCTGACTGAGGAGTACCATTTTGGATCCTATGGCAACATGACCAATTCCTCGCTGTTCGACTACAAGATTCTGTCTCGCCGCGACATGCCGCCGACCGAGGTTATCCTCGTCGACACCTATGAGCCGACTGGACCATGGGGCGCCAAATCGGTGGCCGAGATTTGCATCAACGGTCCCATCCCTGCAATCGGCAATGCAATCTTCGATGCGACGGGGATTCGCCTTCACCGGACGCCGTACACGCCGGACAGAGTTCTGGCGGCGTTGCGGGGCAAGAGCAGCTGACCGACGTTCCGGAAGCAGGACGCGAAAGGGGTGCCTGGCAGGGCACCCCTTTCGTCTTGCCACGATTTCTCTCAAGTCACGGCGCAGTCGATGATCGACTCGCAAACGCTTCCGCTATGCCAACGATGACCTGTACGGCTTTCTCCATGGACTGGATGACGACGTATTCGAGGGGGCCGTGGTAGTTGCGGCCGCCGGTGAACAGGTTGGGGCAGGGAAGCCCCATGTGGCTGAGCCGTGCGCCATCAGTCCCACCACGAACAGGCTTCACGAGAGGCGCGATGCCCAGTTTCTCCATGACACCGCGGGCGATGTCGATAAGCAGCATGTTCTGCTCAATAACCTCGCGCATGTTGTAGTAGGAATCGCGCACGTGAACCGTGACGGTGTCCTCTCCATACTTGGCGTTCAGGAAGTCGCAGATGGCGTGCACCATGCTCTTGCGCTGCTCGAAATGGTGTTTATCGTGATCTCGGACGATATACTTGGCTTCGGCTTTCTCGCACACGCCATGGATGCTGGTCAGGTGGAAGAAACCCTCGTACTTTTCAGTCGATCGAGGCGTTTCGTCGGAGGGGAAGAGCGTTGTCAGTTCTGCCGCTATGAGAGCCGCATTCTTCATGATGCCTTTTGCGGCACCAGGGTGGATGCTTTTCCCGGCGATCTCGAATTCTACCGATGCTGCATTGAAGTTTTCGTATTCAAGACTGCCGAGCTCGTCTCCGTCGAGGGTGTATGCGTACTTCGCGTCGAACTTCGCCACGTCGAACCGACCGACACCCTGTCCGACTTCCTCATCCGGTGTGAATCCAATCTTGACGGCACCGTGCTTCACCTCGGGATGTGCCAGCAGGTACTCGACAGCAGTCATGATCTCCGCAATACCTGCCTTGTCGTCGGCTCCCAGCAGAGTCGTTCCATCTGCTACAATGAAGTCCTCCCCCTTGTGCAGCAGCATGTCTGGGAAGGCGGTGGGGCTCAGAACAATGTTCTTGTCCGCGTTTATTGAGATGTCACCGCCATCATAGGCAGTGACGATACGTGGCTTCACCCCCATTCCCGAGGCGTCGGGAGACGTATCCATGTGCGCGAGGAATGCGATGACTGGAACCGTCTCTGGACTCTCACAGTTGGCCGGAAGGGTCGCGGTGACGTAGCCATTCGGATCCACAGAAGAGTCTGTCAGACCGAGCGATTGCAACTCTTCGTCCAGCTCGTGGGCAAGAGCAAGCTGTTTCTCGGTGCTGGGAAACGTGACCGAATTCTCGTCCGACTGGGTATCGAATGACGTGTAGTGCAGGAAACGGTCCACCAGGTTGTTCATGTACTCCCCTTTCTGGGCGCATTGTTGCGTCCTGCATCTGATAGTGCCTGACTTACTTGCTTGAGGGTTTCCAGCGCGACAAGCGGTTCATCGATACCGCATACCGCTGCCTCCGCCGGACATGGCCCTGTGCCTGTCCGGTTGAGCACATCGAGGATGACAGAGTCACACGCGAACGGAATGCTGGCCGTGCGCAGGACATCCTGCGCGCCAGTGCTCATCGTCAGGGCAAATACCGATCGAGGACGCACGAGAGTGAACAGGAGTGCAGCCGCCCGTCCCACCAGTTTGTCGCCCCAGTCCAGAGGACCGTGGCTGACGACACGTTCCTTTTCCACCGCCAGGAGGAGCGCACGTATCCCTCTGCCGGTCAGCCGGTATACGAGTGCCCCGCCGTCGGCCGCACAGAGGGTCGCGTCTCCCGATCTGATCGTTGTTTGTACAAGTTGTTCGCTTTCCGTCATGAGCCCCTCGTTTCGCCGCCTGGGGAGCGGCAATGTCCATTGTATCCGAAACCGTTCGGTCGTACAGACCAACGGATGAATGGTCGTAGTCACCGTTTGCGGGTTGACGCTGCACTTTCTCGAGTATACTGAGGGTTGTCTTGTTGCAAGTCATTTGCATGTAGAGAGGCGGTTATTCCGTGGTAGATGTCATGCTGGATGCTCTCAAGGATACGCTCAACATGGCACCAATTCTGTTTGGGGTCTACCTGGTACTGGAATACGTCGAGGCAAAGTGGCAGCAGCGAATCGTCGATGCGGTCGAAGGGGCGGGGCACGTTGGACCTCTTGTCGCAGCAGCGGGGGGCGCCATCCCTCAGTGTGGTTTCTCGGTCATGGCAAGCGCATTGTATACGCAACGACTTCTTACGATGGGCACGATCGTCGCCGTGTACCTTGCCACGTCTGACGAAGCACTGCCTATCCTTCTGTCGAAGCCGGATAAGGCGTACATTGTGCTTCCTCTTGTCGGCGTCAAGGTTCTGCTTGCTGTCGCAGGAGGATATCTTGTTGACGCCCTGATGCGCACCGAAAATCGCAGACGTACGCAGGAATGCCGGGACCGCCAGAAAGCCCAGCAGGAGGCAGTGAGGATTGGTGAGCAGAGCTGTTCCTGTGATGGTACTCGCGCATCATGTACGTACGAGGAGACTGGTAGCATTGACTGGAAGGAAATCCTGTGGTCTGCGACGAAGCGGACGGCTCAGATTACCCTGTTTGTTCTAGTGACGTCACTCATCATTGGGCTGCTTATCAATCGCGTCGGGCAGGAGAATCTGTCGCGTCTGTTCTTGAGTCACACGATCTTCCAGCCTGTTCTGGCCGCACTCATAGGGCTCATACCGAATTGTGCTGCCAGCGTGGCAATCACCGAACTGTACATCGCCGGTACCATCAGCTTTGGGTCGACGGTAGCTGGTCTGGGGGCTGCGGGCGGGCTGGGACTCGTTGTCCTCTTTCGTGAGAACCACGATACAAGGAATACTCTGAAAGTCATTGCCTGGCTGCTCGGTATCAGTATTGCCGCGGGCATCCTCATACAGTCCGTGTCAGGGAAGTGATGTCATGGACTCGGCGGGCAGGAACGAGACGGGCAGGCGTCAGATTTCTGGACAGCTGAAGGGATTTCGGATGACCAGGGATCGTCGCATCATCCTCCAGGTTTTGCGTGAAGTCAGTATGCCACTGACAGCCGAAGACGTTCTCGAAAGGGTGAATGCAGCCCTGCTGGGCATGGCGCTGTCCACGGTTTATCGTACCCTGGGTGAACTCGTCAGTCGCGGCAGTGTGCAACGGACGTTGTTGAGCAATGACGGCCATGCATTTTTTGAGCTGATGGGAAATGTTCATCGGCACTACATGGTCTGCCTCGGGTGCCATCGCATGTTTCCGATCAGCAGCTGTCCTGTAGAGGATTTTGCAAACAGTGCGGCCGAAGAGTTGGATTTTGAGGTCGCTGATCACAGCCTCGTATTGTACGGGTACTGCCGTCATTGCCGTTTAGGACGACAGTCTCGGGGATCGGAGTGAAGAATCAGCCGAGTTGCTCAGCGACGTCGGCCCATTGGCCGCGAATGGAGATATACTGTGGGCACTTTTCCTCGCATGCTCCGCAGTGGATGCAGCTGTCAGCCGACGAACCTTCACCTCTCATGTGGCTATATCTCTTGCGCCACATGTCCCAGTCTCCAAACATCGATCCCTCATTGACAAGCTGGAACATGCCCGGGATGTTGACACCCTGTGGCCAGGGCATGCAGTGGCTGCATGCTGTATAGGGGACACGGATGAGGGCGTTGTAGGCATCCCGGACGCGTGCGATCAGGTCCAGGTCACCAGGAGCCAACATGCCGGCTTCTGACATGCCGGCAGCGCCCAGATTCTGCTGAACCTGTGCCAGCGTGCTCATGCCGCTGAGCAGCAGCGAGACCTCGGGGTGGTTCCATACCCAGTCCAGTGCCCATTCGGCTGCCGACCGTTTGGTCAAGGCTGCATTCCAGATT
>Ga0315294_10000393_pt1 | contig 47299 bp, 42 predicted proteins | sample YL17G13_40_MG_FD_203626 | JGI IMG/M metagenome (GOLD analysis project Ga0315294, IMG submission 203626) | Sediment microbial communities from Yellowstone Lake, YNP, Wyoming, USA - YL17G13_40 | ecosystem: Environmental > Aquatic > Freshwater > Lake > Sediment | place: USA: Wyoming | collected... | reverse complement strand
AAAGAACGAGAAACCTCGTAAGAGAAATCAACATGACCGGGGGTATCGATTAGATTTAAAATATATCCTTGGTATTCCATTCTTACTGGCCGCATTTTAATGGTAATTCCCCTTTCCCTTTCTATGTCCATCATATCTAGATATTGAGGGCGCATTTTTTCTTTGGGGATGGTGTCTGTCAATTCCAAAAACCTATCAGCCAAGGTTGATTTCCCATGGTCGATATGCGCGATAATTGAAAAGTTTCTAATGTTTTTCATGAAAGTTAGCCAGGCGCGAGGTGGTTTACTCTAAGATTGATTTTTCGAAATAGAAAAATCATTAACAGAATGAATTGCAAAATACTATCAATTGAAAAGGCTAAGGGCAGACCAATTACAGAAATATTATCTATATCCTGAAGAGAAAAACTTTTCACAATAAGGCCTTGAAAGGGGTTTGGGAAGCTTAAAAGATGAACGAATCCAAAACATAAAAAAATATTCAATATCATGGCTATTATTGCTATGATTGTCGGAGTTTTTGTATCTTGAAGTGCAAAGAAAGCTCGGAAAATCAAAGGAATAAGAGTAGTCGCAAAGATGCCCAAAGTAAATAATCCCAGAGAAGCAGCCGCCAAAGCAGCTGCTGCTTCGCTGAATCTGCCTGTCTTTAAAATAATTTCTATTATCTGATTTTTAAATATGAAAATTAAAAAACTAAGAGGAATTATAATATAAAGAATTTTACGAAAAGTTGAAGAAAATTTTATGGTAAAATCTTCTTTTTTTTGAGATGCCCAAGCCTGTGATAAGGCTGGAAAGGCGGCAATGGCGAAAGGAATGCCTATTAAACCCAAGGGAAACTGTTGAAGGTTGTTCGCAAAAGTAAAAATGGAGAGGGCTCCAGCAGGAAGACCCGAAGCAATGGCGGTCACTACCATAAGATTGATCTGAGGGGCCGCGACGCCGAAAGTCCGAGGAAGCATTAAATAAAAAACTCTTTTGATTTTTGAATCTTTCAGATGAAAAATTGGTTTGTAGGAAAGGCCGGCATTAACAGCTGAAGGAATTTGGATTGCAAAATGTAAAAAAGCTCCCATAATTACTCCCAAGGTTACCCCTAAAATTCCCGAAACCGGAGCTAAAAAAATAATTCCTAAAATTATGCCAAGATTATATAAAATAGGAGCCAAACTATAAACCAAAAATCTATTGAAATACTGTAAAATGCCAGAAAAAATAGAAGATAACCCGAGAAAAATTGGACTCAAAAAAAGAATCCTCGTCAAAAGAACGGTTAAAGCGAGCTGTTGCGAATTAAAACCTGGCGTGATTATTTTTACTATAATTGGAGCGAAAATGCTAATAATAAGAGTTGTTATGACCAAAAAAAATAAAAATATACCCAAAACATTATTTACAAAATCCCAGGCTTCTTCTTTATCCTTCAAAAAATATTCAGAGAACAATGGCACGAAAGCGACGACGATGCCGCCCGCAATCAAGATATTGTAAATAAAATCTGGGATGCGAAAGGCGGCAAAATAAACATCGAGGTTTGAACTTGCCCCAAAAGTGCTGGCTAAAAGTCTGTCTCTAATCAACCCCAAAAACCGGCTAATCAAAGAAGATGCGGCTAAAATTCCAGCTGCTGCTCCGACACTATTTGTTTGAGAATTCAAGATTTTATTCAGCATATTTTTATCTTAATATTTTTAACCTCACTTTACAAACGAGTCTTAATCTATTAAGACGAAGGTGGGTCAAAGAACATTCTGTTCTTTTCCACCCTTCGCTGAGGCTCGGGTAAATGAACAAAGTTCATTGACTATTCTTAAGATTTTTGTTAAATTATCTTTAAATATGTTTAAGGGCTATCCGGTCATTGACCTCCACTGTCATTTAAGAAATGACATTCCCAGCCATACAAAGATTGCAAGAGAAAATGGAATTGATGTGTTATTTTATATGGCAAATTGTAATCCCCCTCTGGATAATCTAGAAACGATAAAAAAATCGCTTAAGAAGAGAAGGTATTGTCAGGCAATCCCAGTTTCAGCCATTACAAAAAATTTGGAGGGAAAAGAATTAGTTGAAATTGAAAAAATTCGGCCTTATGTTGTTGGCTTTAGCGACGATGGCAAATATTTAGAAAACTTAAATTTACTAAAAGAAATTTTAAAAAAGAATGTTTTAGTATTGACCCATTGTTCTCCCCCTTATGAAATAGGGATAAAAAAACCTTATTTAGAAACAAAATTCGTTGAAAGATATTTAAATATTTTTGTAAAAACAGGCGGGAAATTACACATTCAACACGTCAGTAAAAAAGAGACGGTTGAATTAATCAGAGGAGCGAAAAAGCAAGGAATGAAAATAAGCTGCGAAACTTGCCCTCATTATTTTAGCTATACCAAGGATGATTTAGATACTAAAGTTAATCCCCCTCTGGCTGAAAAAGAAGATGTTGCGGCAATTAAAAATGGCTTAAATGATGGAACAATTGACGCTATAGCTTCAGATTACGCTCCCCTGCCAAGAAAAACCGGGATAGCCGGCTTTAAATCATTCATCCCCCTTTCTTATGGATTAGTCCTGGAAGGGGTTTTATCTGAAAGGGAACTGAAAGAGAAATTATTAATTAATCCAAAAAAGATAATTGAGAACGGAGGATACAAACTAAATTTTAAACATTAAAATGGGGAAATTGCATCATATCATCGAGGCTCAACAGTTTGACCGTAAATTTTTGGAAGAAGAACTTTTCCCTCTGGCTAGAGAAATGGAAGAAGTCGCCAAAAAAGGAGGCACTCCTTGTCTTTCTGGAAAAAGGATGATGACCCTTTTTTATGAGCCAAGTACCAGAACTCGAGCCTCTTTTGAGATGGCCGTGGACCTTTTAGGGGGAAAAGTAGTTTTTTCAACTGAGAATGCCAGGCAATTTTCTTCGGCAGCTAAAGGCGAAACTTTAGAAGATACAATTAAAATTCTTAATGGATATTACCCCGATGTCATTGTTTTGAGATATGACGAAGAGGGCGGAGCAAAAAGAGCAGCCGCCGTCTCCAAAGTTCCAATTATTAATGCCGGCGACGGCACTGGCCAACATCCGACTCAAGCCCTACTGGACATCTATACAATTCAAAAAGAAATTGGTAGGGTTTCTGACACTTCAATTGCCATGGTCGGAGATTTAACCAGAGGAAGAACAGTCAGGTCGCTTTCTTACCTCTATACTAAGTTTCCCGGAGTTAAAATTTATTTTATTTCGCCTGAAGCAGCTAAAATGAGAGATGATATTAAGGAATATCTGAAGGAAAAGGGAGTCGGGTTTGAAGAAGGAAATGACTTAAGAAAGGTTGCCTCGAGGGTAGATGTAATTTATCAAACTAGAACCCAGAAGGAAAGAGGGAATCTTTTAGAGAAAGATGATGAAAAGGAAAGTTTCTGCGTTGTCAACCAAGAAATTCTCAATTTAATGAAAGAAGATGCTATTATCCTGCATCCCCTGCCTCACGTTGAGGAACTCGCTCCGGAAGTAGACGGGGATAAAAGAGCAACCTATTTTCGACAAGCTGAAAACGGACTCTACGTCAGGATGGCTTTGCTGAAAATGATTTTGAGCTAGTCGATGAGGACTTCGTCCTCATCTTCACCTTTTGAGCTAGTCGAAGAAGCTAAAGCTTCATCTTCATCTTCGCTTCCTTCGGAAGCTTGATAGTCGAAGAGAACTTCGTTCTCTTCTCCACCTTCGCTTTCATAAATGAAAGCTCGGTAACTAAAGTTATGTTGAGACATTTGCGAACCTGCCAAGATTTAACTCGAGATGAAATTTGGAAAATTTTTGAATTAGCCAAGGATTTAAAGGAAAAACAAAAAAGTGGGCAGCCTCATAAATTATTGGAGGGGAAAAGTCTGGCTATGATTTTCCAAAAGCCGTCCACCCGAACAAGGGTTTCTTTTGAGACGGCGATGACCCAATTAGGAGGACACGCCTTATACCTTTCTTCTGCCGACCTCCAGCTTAGCCGAGGAGAAAGCATTGAAGATACTGTCAGAACTCTATCTCGTTATGTTGACGGAATTTTGGCCAGAGTTTTTGACCATTATGATATTATAAAATTAGCCAAAAATTCCTCGGTTCCAGTAATTAATGGCTTATCAGATGACTTCCATCCCTGCCAGGCCTTAACCGATCTCTTTACCATTTGGGAGAAAAAAGGAACCCCTCACCAAAATTTTGGTGGGGGGCTAACCATAGCTTTTCTTGGAGACGGAGATAATAATGTCACCAATTCTCTTTTGCTTTTGTCTAGCAGGCTCGGTGTAAATTTAAAAATAGGATGTCCGGAAAAATATAAAACTCGGGAAGAAATAATAAATTTAGCTAAAAAAGACATTTTAGAAAACGGAATTAAAATTGAGATTTTAGATGACGCTAGAGAAGCTGCTAAAAATTCTGATGTAATCTACACCGATGTCTGGATAAGCATGGGCAGAGAAGATGAAAAAGAAAGGATTGAGGCCCTCTCCCCTTTCCAAATAAATAAAGACCTTTTATCCTTTGCGAAAAAAAATGTAATGGTAATGCATTGTCTGCCAGCCCACCGGGGTCAAGAAATCACAGATGAAGTAATCGATGGGCCAAATTCCGTCGTCTTTGACCAAGCCGAAAATAGATTACATATCCAAAAAGCAATATTAACTTTTTTGTTAAAATAAAAAGCTCAAGCAGGCAATAAGCCGAATTCTGTTTTGGGCAATCATCTGTCTAGCCCAGAGATTACTCTCAGGGTCAAGCGAACTACTTTTTACAAAAGTTCAAGATGAATTCCTCGAACTTTTGCTTTGTTCTTGCATCCAGTAAGGATTTAACCGTTTCACCCTCGAGATTTCTCTCAAAGTTCGCCCTGTCGTTCGACAGGGCGCCTCGACCCTTTCGGGTCTCGGCGTCACTGTTCGCACCTCTAGCCTCGCGGCCGACGGCTGTTAGCCGTTACTTTTTTGTCGAGCACATAATAAGTTATGTGCTCGAGGAAGTTCGGACTTTCCTCCCTTCATCTTCAGTTAAAGGTGAAGGGCGATTGCCTTGCCTACTTGAGCAACTTTAGTTTAACAAATCAGGAAAGATTTGTCAATAATTTAAAAAATTGTCCCTTGTTTGTTCTGACTGTCCAAAGCTTCATTGGCTAATCTGTCGGCTTCTTGATTTTTTACTCGTGAGATGAGCTTAAATTTAATTTTTTTAAAATCAATCTTCAGGTTCCAAACCGTGATAAACAAAGATACTATTTTCGGCTCCAAAATTTTATATTCCCCTTCTAATTGTTTTACTAAAAGTTCGGAATCTGACCTTAATTCAATTTCCGTCTGGGCCGCTAATTTTTTCCCGAAGAGGGCTTTAAATTTTTTTAGGGCAAAAATTACGGCCTGATATTCGGCCTCATTATTAGTAAAATTATCTCCTAGATACTCAGAGTATTTTTTGAAAGCTTCTCCCTTCTCGTTGCAAAAAACAACTCCGACTGCCGCCGGTCCCGGATTACCCCGCGAACCCCCATCTGTATAAATAATAATCTTTTTCACCTTATTCTTTTATTAACTTTGTAAAATGATTTATCAGGCATTGTTTAAACTTCTCTAAGTTTTCATTTTTAATTCTAAAACCGGAGGCTAAAGGATGGCCGCCATAAGTTATGGGGTATTGGGAGCATTTTTTCATCAGAGAAACGCTGTCTATTCCTGCAGGCGTCCTCACTGTGCCGATGGATTCTTTTTCTAATTTTTTGAATACAAAAGTTGGTTTCTGATATCTTTGACAAATAATAGATGCTACCGCTGAAATTAAAGTAAAATCCCAATTAGAATCTCCTTCAAAAATGATGGGTTTAGGTGTCTTTGAAATCCTCTGCTCAACTTCTTCAACGGTCTTTTCTATTTTTTCCTTCCTTTGAACGCTTTTCCCCAAAAGCTTGGCTGAAAGTTCTTTGGCTTCCTCTACCGAAGAGGAAGTCAGAAGTCGGAAGCTGGCGGGAAAATTATTTTCTACATCCCTGACATTCAAAATAGAAATGATTCTAAAAATTTTTTGATTTACCCCGCCCCTTGTTTCTGATAAGGGGCGGGGGTTAAAAGTCTCTGTCTCAAAAAAGGCTCGAAGACCCGGCCGCCAAGAACGTTCGAAAGAAGACGTTCCTTCTTCAATAAAAATTTTATTTTCAGATTCTTGCGGCATCATATCAGCAATGGTGCCTAAGGCCGTCAGTTCGAGAAAATTTTTTCTCATTGAGCCAGTCATTTTACCTCGGAAAAGAAGCTCCGAGAGTTTAAAAGAAATGCCAACCGTGGCTAAACCTTTAAAAGAATATTTATCTCCTTTTTGGTTTGGGTCAACAATAATTTCGGCTTTAGGCAAAGCATCTAAAACTTGGTGATGGTCAATAATTATTACTTCAAACCTTAATTTTTTAGCAAGTTCCGTTTCTTTAAAATTTCCTATTCCACAATCTAAAGTGACTAAGAGAGCTGGGGCGTTTTCTTTCAAACAATCTAAACCTTTTTCTGTTATTCCATAACCTTCTAACTCCCTATCGGGAAAATAAATAGCAGCCACTTTGCCGCCTAGATTTTTAATTGTATCAGCCAGAATAATCACTGCTGTCGTCCCGTCTAAATCAGCATCCCCGTAGAGAACGATTTTTTCTTTATTCTTTATTGCTTTTTCAATTCTTCGAGCTACCTCTTTTAGATTTTTAATTTCCATTTTCCTTTTAAGGCCTCCACTCCCGGTAATTTTTCACCAGATAAGAATTCAAGCATGGCTCCACCGCCAGTAGAAACGTGATTAAATTTTTCAAGTAAGCCAAATTTTGAGAGGAATTCGACCGTATCTCCTCCCCCAACTACCGAAAAGGCTCCGCTTTCTATCACCGCTTTAGCAATTTCCTTTGTTCCTTTCTGATATTTTTCTTCTTCAATCTTCCCCAGGGGCCCTGCCCAAAAGATTGTCTTTGCCAGCAAAATTTTATCTTTAAAAAGTTCGATGGTTTGGGGACCAATGTCTTTACCTAAACCAGACTCGTCAATCGGCCAGATAATTTTTTCTAAATTTTTTATTTTCACTTTCTTTCCCTTGATTTCCTCGGCAATTAAATCCCCAACCAATAACCAATCTCCAATCTCTGAAAATTTTTCAGCCACTTTTGCCTTATCCCCGACCTTACTTCCGCCAATAATTACCACCAAAGGCCTTTTTGGATTTTCAATAATTTGAGATAAAGCCTTAAGCTCTTTTTCCAATAAAAATCCGGCTCCAGAGGGTAAATATTTTATTATTCCGACCACTGAGGCATGATTTCTATGACAGACAGAAAGGGCATCGTTAATAAAAATATCTCCCAATTTAGACAACGCCTTGGCAAAATTTTCATCATTTTCCTCTTCTTCTTTGTAAAATCTTAAATTCTCTAAAAGCAAAATTTCTCCAGATTGCATTTGATTTATCCAGTCCCCTATTTCTTTTCCAACACAATCATTCGCTTTAGTTATAGAAAGGTCGAGATATTCCATAAGTTTATTCTGAACAGGGGTTAATCGTAAAATTTCAACCACCTTTCCTTCTGGTCTTCCTAAATGACTCATTAAAATCACTTTTGCTCCTTTTTCTATCAAATATTCAATTGTTGGAATAGTTTGCTTAATTCGAAAATCATCCAAAATTTCCCCTTTTTCTCCAAGGGGAACATTGAAATCGCATCTGACTAAAACCCTTTTTCCTTTTAAATTAAAGTCTTTTAAAGTCCTCATTATTCACACGAGCGAAGCGAAGTGTGGAAATGAACGAAGTTCATTGACCTTTTTGCTTTTTTAAACTTTCCTCTAGGACTTTTTTAAGTTCTTCTATGTTAACTTCCTTCCGCTTTAGTTTTTCCTTTACTTCTGCTACCCTCTTTGAGGGCGAGAAAGAAACTGGTTCGGTTTTGCTAACCTCTTCTAAAGAAATAGTCGGAGGGGTTGGGGTTTCTTCTTTTTTAACTTCTTTTCCTTCGGTTTTTTCTCTCTCTCTTTTCTTTAAGCAAGGTTTGCAATAAACCGGCCTGCTGCCGTCTGGAGGGAAAATTACTTTAGTCCATTTTCCGCACAAAGCACACTGAGCGTCATACAAAACTGAGACGGCAAAGGACTGAAGGGGTTTTTCTGGTGATTTCAGCATTCCTACCCAGCGACCGATTTTTTCTTCAACAATCTCTCTGGGGGTACCATATCTTTCCCGGGAGACTTTAATAATTTTTTCTCTGTTCGATTTTTCAAGTTTTTGAGCGGGTGGTAATGTTTCAGCTGAAAAAGGACGTCCGGCCAGTCCGTCAATCATTAATCTTAAATAGATATTGTATTTGGTTAAATTAACTAAGTCTTGGAGAGCAAATTCCGGCAGGAGTTCTTTTTCTAAAAATTCGGCATCTTCCGCTCCGACCCGAAAAGAAATTATAGTGCCGATATTGCCAAAAACGGCATCTCGGACCTCGAAGCTTTTTCCGCTAGGAGTCATCTCTTCCAATTGGGAAATATACTGGTTCCCCAAAGTCAAAGCCAATCTATACTTTCTAGCTTCAGAAAGTATATTAACGAAGGCCTTGGTAGCAAAATTTTGAAATTCGTCTACGTATAAGTAAAAATCTCTTCTCTTTTCTTCGGGCAGGTCGACTCTCGACATTGCTGCTAAATACAATTTGGTCACTAAAAGGGCTCCCAAAAGTCTCGAGTTATCTTCGCCAACTCTGCCTTTTGAGATATTGGCAATCAAAATTTTTCCTTCATCCATCACCTTTCTCACGTCAATAGCCGAGCGGACCTGGCCAATGATATTTCGAATTAAAGGGGCAGAAATAAACTGGCCGATTTTGTTTTGGATGGCGGCTGTTGCCTCCACTTCGTATCTCTGAGTATAACGGGCAAATTCATTAAGCCAAAAAGATTTAATCACCGGGTCAGTAACCCGATCTACCACTTTTTTTCGATAGTCAGGGTCAGCTAACATTCGATTTACTCCCAAAAGAGTTGAGCCCGGATATTCAAGCAGGGCCAAAACGCAATTATTTAAAATATACTCCATTCTGGCCGACCAGACATCCGGCCAGATTTTCTTAAAAACTCCCATCAAACCGGCAGCTATCAAATGGCGATGGCTGGCTTCCACTTTTTCCATTACATTGAAGGCAAGGGGATAATCTAAATCGGCCGGATTAAAATAAATCACATCATTAATTCGATTTTGAGGGACGAAATCCAACAATCTTTCGGCCGTTTCTCCATGAGGGTCAATGAAACCTATGCCATTACCTTTTTGGATATCCTGGATGGCCATATTCTCCATCATCACGGATTTTCCCATCCCGGTCTTCCCGATAACATAAACATGCCTTCTCCTATCGTCAGTTTTAATTCCAAAACGCCTTCTCTGATTTCTGAAGGTTGTTTCGCCAAAATAAGTTATTTCATTATTCATACCCTACGAATTACGAATTAATACGAATATACGAATAATAGAGCAAGGGTCTTTGCCGAAGGGAGCATTTCGCAGCCCCGCCTCCCGTTTAATCTGATTAATCTCCTTAATAAATGAGGCGGGGCGAGAAAAGCCACGGCTGGAATTGAACTCTTTTTTGGTAATTAAGCCGATGGCGGGCTCCCCTGAGGCAATGCCCGAGCGATTATTCAACGGGCAGCTCGGAAGGAGGACCGCCTTTCTTCACTTCTACTCTGGCTAGTCCCATAGCCGGAGCCACCATTTCTCCTGGGAAATGATACAAAGTGGCCAACTCTTCAGTATTTAAAACATAGGTTCTTCCGGGGCGAGGGAAAAGAGTAGTCCATCTTTTTTTATAATATCTAAACAGTCTTCTTTGTCTTAGATAATATCTTCTTTTATCTAAAAACCAGAAGGGAACTGACTTTACTTTAGTCATGGTCCTAGCCCAGGGCTTCAATCCTCCTAAGTTCTCAGTTGAAAGTGCTTTGAAAAAGCCGAAACCAATTTTAGTAGTTGGCTTAAAAAAAACTTCCCTTTTCCCTAAATAAATAAATCTAATGTTGCAGTCATAGCCGAATTTAGCTAATTTCGCCTCCACCGCTGTTAAAATTTCTTTTTCGCCGGGAGTTAATCTCAATTCCGGAGCAATTAATTCTAATCCTTCTGTCGGTTTCTTCTCTTCCGGTACTTTTCCAGTAATTAAAATTTCAGCTGCCTCTTGAATCATTGACTTTGATTTAGGTGTTGCTGGCCTTTTCGCCAATTTATCAGCCAATGCTCTTCCTTTCTCTTGCCAGGGTTTATCTCGACCCAAAACGGGTTTGACGACAATCTGAACCCAAAACTGTTCATCTGGTTTCAAGGTAGTCAATCCTTCCAAAAGGTTAGCCAAAGGATCAATTCTTTTTTCTTCTTCTTTTTCAGTTTCTGTCTCAAATTGCCGATAAGTTTTAATTGGATAAATTTCGTCCTTTGGATTAATATAATCAACCCCGTAGAGATCCCAATCTTTGTTTGGAATATCCTGGGGAACATATTTTGTATAATCGTCAACCAGGGAAATTTCAGCTTCGGGATATTGAGAGTAAATATTAGATTCAATGAAAGTCCGAAACATCTCTGGAGTCCTAATATAAAAATGAATTTCCCCTCCATTGCTGACAATCTCAAAAGAAAGGGAAAGTTGGAATGTTCCCTCTATCCACTTTTCTCTCCAGGTGACGATGTCATGAATTCCGTGTAAACCAGTAAAGACCTGGTCCATCGCTCTTATGGGTTTTAGTATTTCTTTTGGTATTTTTACTTCTAAAAGAACTCTTTTGACGGTTTCATCCCACTCGTCCATTAAATAGTAACGATAAAGATATTTGACTGACGGAAAAATAAGAAAAGGAAAAAACAACCACCACCAGGCAGCAATTATTTTCCAAAAATAACTAAGAACTAAAGATACGGAAGGTTCGGACACAATTAGTCTTCTTTTACTATGTATTTTCCCTGAGAATCTCTTAAAAAGTATTTTGTATTGCTCAAATTCAAGAAAATAGTATTCTCTTTAACTAATCTTTGTTTTAGCGTCTTTTCTAAAATTTCTTCTTTAGCCAGGGGTTTTCTTTCGTCCTTTAAAATTTTAAGAATAACATCTTTTACCTGGCCGGGATAATATCCCCACTCCCTCAGGGCATAAATGCCCCGGCCAACCAAAACAAATCTTTCATCTCGAATTAACTCATTATGAACAGTTTGAGGCAAGGCTCCCTCAATAAATTCGGCAACTTTTGTAAAGTGTAAAGGAGCTTTTGCTTTTTTAAATACTAAGTAAGCCTTATCCCTTGCTCCTCTTGGATTTATTTCTGGCCAATCACGTAGACCAAAGAGGTCTTCAGAATTTTTTTGAATTTTTTTGGAAATTTCTAAGGTCGAGGAGATAAATCTCTTGTCCCACCTCGCCTCCTTCGGAGGCTCGGTATAAGAAGTTAAAAACCTCTTATCTAAAGAAACAAGAGAGCAAATCTCCTTTAAGGTGGTGGGCTTCCTCACCTCCTCCAATTTTCGAGAGATAGAATTAATAAGCTCCTGGGCCTTCTTCAGAGAATTTCGATTGATTGTCCATAAAGAGTGGAAATCCTCAGACTCTCCAAATCTTTCAAGGCGAGAATCCAAAGTCAGCAGAAAGTAAACTTGGGATTTCCATTTTTCTCCTCCCAATTCGGACAATAGAATATCTTCTTTTTTTAAATCTCCGTAGTTTTTAAGTTGCTTAATAAAATATTGAAAAATCTTTTGGTATTTTTCAATTTTTGGCTTAATTTTTGAGAAGCCATCTCCTTCAATTTGACGAACTCTTTCTCGGCAGATGCCAAAATCCTGGCCAATTGCCTCCAGGGTTTCTCTCTCCCCCGTCTTCAAGCCAAAACGTCGGGAAAGAACTTCCCCTGTCCGTGGAGAAAGACCTTGAAGGACGTTTTGACAAATTTTTTGATAGCTAAACATACCCTACGAATTACGAATTTTTACGAATATACGAATTTGTTGTTTTATTGAAACATTTCTAAAGATACTTGTCAAATCTACCGTCCTCTTTTTTTCCATTTCAGCCAGCTGACCAAAATTGGAGTGGCTAAAAAGATTGAAGAAATTAATTTGATAACCTGAGGGCAGTTGCCGAGGGAGTTAAGACGAGTGAGGGCACTTGCCGAAGGGAGCATTTCGCAGCCCCGCCCCCTGTTTAATCTGATCGGTCTTCTTAATAAAGGAGGCGGAGCGAGAAAAGCCACGGCGGGAAAAGAAATGAATTTTTCTTCTAATTAAGCCGATGGCGGGCTCCCTGAGGCAATGTGCCCGAACGGCTGACTGCGTGTCACCCGAGGCAATTCTGCCCGAAGGTTATCTTTCTTTTCTTCTCCATTTTAACCAGCTGACCAAAATTGGAGTGGCTAAAAAGATTGAAGAATAAGTCCCAGCGGTAATCCCCAAGATTAAGGTTAAAGCAAAATACTTTAAAGTTTCCCCTCCTAAAAAGAAAATGGCAATTAAAGGAAATAAGGTAGTCAAAGAGGTGTTAAGTTGACGGGTCAAGGTTTGATTTATGGTTTTGTTCGTCGCTTCCTCAAATCCCAAAACAAAATCTCTGAAAACGCCCCTTAGCAGATTTTCTCTTAATCTGTCAAAAACTACGACCACATTATTGATGGCATATCCCACAACGGTTAAAATGGCGCAAATTATGGGGATGGTAAGCTGAACTTGGTAAAATTTTCCCAAAAGAGCAAAAACTCCCAAGGGTATTAGAATATCGTGAGAAAGAATGAGTAACGAAGCAATTCCATATTGCCAGGAACTTAAGGGTTTTTGAACCTTGCGGAAGGCTATGGCAATATAAAAAACTATTGATAAAAGCGAAATGGCTATTAAAAGTTTTGCCTTCTCCTTTAATTCCTGACCAATTACTGGTCCAATCGATTCAAAACGTTTCTCTTCCAATTCACCATTAGCTTTTAGTTTTTGGATAATTTGTTGATGAACATCCTCTGAGATATCTTTCATTCTTAAAATTAGGCCCTTTTCATTGGCTGGCTGAATGGAAATTTCTCCCAAATTAAACTCTTTCAGGCTTTCTCCTATCTCCTGATTCGCGGGTCTCACAGTTTTAAATTCCAATTCTAAAATGCTTCCGCCAGTAAAATCAATGCCGAGTTTTAATCCAAAAATAATTAAACAAACTAAGCTTCCTACAATCAGAATTCCAGAAAAAATGAAACAAATTTTACGATATTTTACAAAAGGAATGTTCATATGGATTTCAAGAGCTCTTTTACTTTGTCAGTCTTTTCCCAGCTAAAATCGGGGTCTTCCCGGCCAAAATGGCCAAAACAGGCGGTTTTTCGATAGATAGGTCGTAAAAGATTAAGTTGTTTGATTATTCCTCCCGGAGATAAATCAAAAACTTTAGAAATAATTTTAACTAATTTTTCTTCTGAAATCTTTCCGGTCCCGAAGGTGTCTATACTAACTTCGGTTGGCTTTGCTCCTCCAATAACATAAGACAATCTAACTAAGCATTTTTCAGCTAAACCTGAAGCAACAATGTTTTTAGAAATATAGCGAGCCATGTAAGCTCCTGACCTATCAACTTTCGTCGGGTCCTTCCCACTTAGACTGCCTCCACCAATCGGAATTTGAGGACCATAAGCATCAACCACGTTTTTTCTACCGCTTAAACCGGTATCAGAAACTGGACCTCCGAAAACAAATCTACCAGTGTTATTAACATAATATCTCGTTTTTTTATCTAAATATTTTTGACAAACTGGAAAGATAACTTTCTCAATAATATCTTTTCTAAGTTGCTTTAAAGAAACGCTGGGTTCGTGCTGGGCGGCAATAACTACTGAATCTAATCTTTTTGGTTTATCTCCTTGGTATTCTAATGTTACCTGGCTCTTTCCATCCGGTCTCAAATAAGGTAAAATTTTATTTCTTCTTACTTCAGTTAATTTTCTTACCAATTTATGAGCCAACATTATTGGCAGAGGCATCAATTCCGGAGTTTCTTTACAGGCATAGCCAGTTGAAGAGCCTTGATCTCCGGCTCCCTGTTTTTTGGTGGCTGTTTTTTTAACCCCCCGGGCAATATCAGGAGATTGTTCAGAAATTGTATTCAAAACCGCAACCGTATGTCCGTCGAAACCATATTCCGGTTTGTTATAACCAATATCTAAAATTATTTTCCTTACCAAATTATTTATATTTACCCAGGTTTTAGTGGTAATTTCTCCGCCAACAATAACATAGCCTTTGCTAATAAAAACTTCACAAGCCACCCGAGCAAATTTATCATCTCTCAATATAGCATCTAAAATGGCATCGGCAATTTGATCTGCGCATTTGTCGGCATGGCCGGGAGTTACTGACTCCGCTGTTAAAAATTTTTTTATTACCATAACCATTTCACTCTCTCAAGTCTCGTCCCAACGAAACATTTGAGAAAAGTTTTAGTAATAATAATAGCTGAAAACATCGAAATCAAAATTCCAATGCTCAAAGTTGTGGCAAAACCTTTAATAAAACTCGTGCCAAAGCCAAATAAAATAGCTGCTACCAATAAAGTGGTTAAATTACCATCCCTAATTGCCGGCCAAGCCCGATTAAATCCATCTTCTAAACCCTGGGGGAAACTTTTTCCAGTTTTTAATTCCTCCCTTAATCGAGAAAAAATTAAAACATTGGCATCAACAGCCATACCAAGGGAAAGAATAACGCCTCCAATCCCAGCTAAGGTTAAGGTAACCGGTATTAATTTAAAAAGAGCTAAAATTAAGGTAATGTAAATTCCTAAAGCCAGAGAGGCAAAAATTCCAGGGAGACGATAAAAAAGAATCATAAAAATAATTACTGCTAAAAATCCAAGGATTCCGGCTTTCAGGGATTGTTCTAAAGAAATCTTTCCTAAGGTTGGCCCGACTGTTTGCTGAGAGACTAATTTTATAGGAACAGGAAGGGCTCCGGCATTCAAATTTCTGGAAAGAGCTTTGGCCTCATCCACTGTAAATTTACCGCTAATTTGAGCCTTTCCCCCAGCAATTACCTCCTGAACTACCGGAGCAGAAATTGGCAGTCCATCAACATAAATTGCCAAAAGTTTTCCAACGTTTCTGGAAGTTATTTCTTCAAAAATTTTTGCTCCTTCTTCATTGAATTGCAATGAAACCAAAGGTTGATAAGTCGTCTGGTCAAAACCCAGCTCAGCTCTTTGAAGATATTTTCCAGTTAAGGGGGTGGCTTGAAAGGGGTCTTCGTATTCCCCTTCTTTGCTTTCAGCTACTTTTGTATTTTTTTCTAAAATAGCCTGGTAATTCTCTTTTTCTTCTTTAAACTCCAAATAGGGCGTTTGGCCAATCATTTGGATAGCTTGGGCCGGGTCTGTTATTCCAGCCAGCTCAACAACCAATTTCTCTCCCTGAGTCTGGACCAAGGGCTCCCTTACCCCAAAAAAATTAACCCTTCTCTCGATTACATCCCTTAAACCTTGCATAGAAGAAGAGTAATCTTCTTTGGCGATATTGGACAAATCTGCCTCGTAAATTAGGTGGGTTCCGCCTTGCAAATCCAGGCCTAATTTAAAAGGGATATCTGGAAAATGAGGCAATTTCAAAAATTGGGGATAAACCAAATTACCGGCAAAAAAAGCCAGAATAAAAATAATTGCTAAGATTATATAAACTTTTCTTTTCGACATATTTGATTTATTCTAATACAAAATCTTAAAAATTAAAAGCCGGCAAGAAGAGCTGAAACCATCCCAACTAAAAATATTCCATCAAAAACTCCGGCTCCGCCAATGGAGAGAAATCCTCCAAATCTTTGAGCCCTTCTTAAGTTCAGTAAATCAGCGCCAATTAAAGTTCCCAAAACCCCGGAAATAAAAGCTAAGGGAGCAGCAAAATCTGGGGCCAAAATTAGGGCAAAAAGGGCGGAAAAAATGGGAGGAGTGAGAGCGGGAAGGGAAACCCCTCTCCCCGGAATGACTCGGGATAAAAATTTGGAAATGATAATCATTAAAATTGTGGCAAGGAAAATAGGCTCCAAATCAAAACCAGCTCGCGAAACCCGAAAAAGAAAATAAACAGAAAGCAAAACTGGGACAACCGCTCCTCCTAAGTTGATAAAAAGACCTTGGGCTCTAATTTTTGGTACCCGCCAGAGGCCAAAAAACCGGAGCTCTTCCCCATAAATTAATTTCTTTTTTGTTAGGGGAATATTGATGCCAGAGCCAATCAGAATTAGAAAAAGTAAAAATGTTGTTGCTCCGGACGAAATTCCCAGATTTTCAAAGCCAATGGTTAAAACCTGAAAATAGCCCAATAAAAACAAAATGGGCAAAAATAATATAAAGGCAATGAATATTAGGAAAGCTACCGGGATGAAGAACATCGTGGTACAAATAAATCTGAGGGCAGTTGCCGAAGGGAGACATCCCAGTAGTAGAAGCTTCGCTTCACTACGGGACTTCGCTTCGCAGCCGATGACGAAAAGCGAGGGTCTTTGCCGAAGGGAGCACTTCGCAGCCCCGCCTTCTCTTTAATCTGATTGTTCTTCTAAATAATGGAGGCGGGGCGAGAAAAGCCACGGCTGAGACTGAACTCTTTTCTAGTAATTAAGCCGATGGCGGGCTCCCTGAGGCAATGCCCGAGCGACTTAACTTGCGTGGGAAAGCTAATCAATCTGCCCTAGGATTTAATTAAAATCTAAAAATATTTTAACCCCTTTTTGATTTAGAAGTTTTTGCCTTTCTAAAAAAAGCTTGAACTTCTCCGATGCTTGACTTAATTTTTTTATTTTGCCCGCAATCAGAAATTCGGGGTCAACGTACCTGAATTTTTTTCTGACAATCTTTTTAACACTACCCCCTCTTCTGGATAAGGTCTTATTTTTTAATAAATTTAATTGCTTTAAAATTTTTCTATCTCTACTTTTAATTAATTTACTAACCACAAAATTATCATCTTGATAAAAATCTCCTATATTTAAAATTTTTTTATTCAAAGCATCTTTAAGTATTAGAGAGAATAAGTAATAACGAGCCACCGCTTCCTCTCCGCCCCAATGTTCTCTCTGGCATTTTAAAAAAGTTGTGGCAAATAGCTCAGCTGATTTTTGATTAGTAAATACGATTTTACCTCCAAGATTAGATAAATGTTCCACCAAATAATCAACTACCCGAGCCGCAGCGAAGGCGAAGAAAACTTCGTTTTCTTCTTTACCTTTGCTCGCTTTCGCTCGCTCGGTGGGTGAAGAAGAAACTTTAGTTTCTTCGACTGCTTCAGGATTAGCCCAAAGATGGAATTCTCTTAAGGCATAATCTATTCTGTCGGCACAGAGACTGGGAATCTCTTTTTCTAATAAGCTAAATTGTTTTAGGTCAGATATTTTGTTTACATCAAAACCCTGCCCTCTTAAAATGCCGGGAATTTCGGTATTGAAGAAAAATTTCTTGTAGCTTTTATCTTGATAATCTTCGGCCTCTTGGTTGCCGACCGCCCAGTCAAAGACATGGGAAAAAGCTGTGTGGGAAATGTCGTGCAAAAGTCCGGCGGCCTGTTCTTCCAATGAGGCAGCTAATTTTCTAAGCAATAACATGACTCCTAAGCTATGCTCAAATCTGCTGTAACCTCTAATATGGTAAAACCGATTAGGTATTCCCAGTTGAGCAATTTTTTTCAATCTTTGGATTGGTTTTGATTTAATTAACTCAACCAAAACCGGCTCATTTATTTTATATCGTCCATAAATTGAATCATTGATTATCATAGGGCAAAGAGGGCTTCGCTTCCGCTCGTTTTAACCATATTTCGGCATACAACACTTTTTGTATTTAATCGGTCTGCCTGTAATCGGGTCTTTTTTGCCGCAGGGACAAGGGTCATTTCTCCCCACTTTACTACGCGCCCCGGCGGCGTAGGGAGATGGGGAAACCATTGTTTTTGGTGGGACCGGGGCGAGACTAACTTTTAAAATAGTATTAACGATAGCTGACTCAAGAGCAGACAACAATGTTTTGAACATTTTATGGCCTTCATTTTTATATTCGACCAAAGGGTCTTGCTGGCCATAAGCCCGCAATCTAACCGAATCCCTTAGGTACTCCATATTTTCCAAATGCTCTATCCAAAGCATATCTAAGGTTCTTAAACTAATAAATTTAGAGACCTGATTAAAGTTTTCTCCCAACTCTTTTACTTTTCCTTCGAGAGCTTTTTTTTCATCAGAAGTTTTCAGCCAATTTTCAATTTTTAATTTCCAATCCTTGGCTTCTAACATCTCTCTTCTTTTTCTGTAAATTGTCTCTCGATGTTTATTTAAGACATCGTCATATTCTAGAACATGACTTCTTAAATCAAAATTTAATCCTTCAATTTTTGATTGGGCGTCTTCGATGGCTTTGGAAACCAGTTTGGCTTCAATTGGCTGGTCTTCGGGAATTTTTAAGATATTCATCAAAGATTTTATTCTCTCTCCGCCAAAAATTCGCATTAAATCATCCTCCAAAGAAACAAAAAATTGGCTAGACCCCGGGTCGCCCTGCCGGCCGGCCCTTCCTCTTAATTGGTTATCGATTCTCCTCGCTTCGTGCCGTTGGCAGCCAATTATATGTAAGCCGCCCAGTTCCTTAATTTTTTCTGCCTTTTCTTTTTCGGGTGGATTTCCTCCCAAAATTATATCCACTCCCCTCCCGGCCATATTGGTAGCGATGGTGACTTGACCAAGTTTACCGGCCTGGGCAATGATTTCTCCTTCTCTCTGATGCTGTTTGGCATTTAAAATTTGATGGGGAATTCCTTCCCGGTCTAACAATTTTCCTAAAAACTCATTTTTTTCAATCGAGGTAGTTCCAACTAAAATTGGCTGACTGGTTTTATGTTTTTCTCTTATTTCTTTTACCACTGCTTCAAATTTTCCTTTTTCTGTTTTATAAATTCGGTCAGGTAAATAAATTCTTATCATCGGTTTATTGGTCGGCACGATTATAACATCTATCCCGTAAACCTTATCAAATTCTTCAGCCGAAGTGGCTGCCGTTCCGGTCATCCCGGCCAGTTTTTTATAAAGGCGGAAATAGTTTTGAAAAGTGATAGAAGCTAAGGTTAAAGATTCGGGCTGAACCCCTACTCCCTCTTTTGCCTCAATCGCCTGATGGAGGCCCCCTGACCATCTTCTTCCCGGCATTAATCTTCCGGTAAATTCATCAACAATAAGAACCTGGCCATCTTTAACCACATAATCTCGGTCTCTTTTAAAAAGAGCTTCGGCTTTTAAGGATTGCTCCAAATGATGCAAATATTTAATTCCTTTTTCCTCGTAAATATTTTTATACCCCAAAATCTTCTCGATTTTGTTTATTCCTCCTTCGGTCAAAGTAACTGCTCTCATTTTTTCATCAATTTCATAATCTGTTTTTGGGTCTAATTTCGGAATAATTCTGGCGAACTCAGAATACCACTTGGAACTTTCAATGTCCGGGGCAGAAATAATCAAAGGGGTTCTGGCTTCATCAATTAAAATTGAATCAACTTCGTCAACGATGGCATAACGAAAACCCCGTTGAGCCTGTTCAGATAAGTCATAAACCATGTTATCTCTCAAATAATCAAAACCAAATTCATTATTAGTGCCATAAGTAATATCAGCTAAATAAGCTTCTAATCTCTGGCAGGGCCTCAAAAAATCTTCAACAACATAAAAACCTCCCAGTTCATCTCTCATTTTTTCTTTTCCCTCGGCGGGCTTTTTAAAATCGGGGTCATATAAAAAAGATTGTTCGTGATTCACGCATCCCGTACTTAGTCCCAAAGCGTGATAAATTTGTCCCATCCAAACTGTATCTCTTCGAGCCAAATAATCGTTTACTGTTACCAGATGGGCTCCTTTTCCTTCCAGGGCATTTAAAGCGAGAGGTAAAGTAGCAGCCAAAGTTTTTCCCTCCCCAGTTTTCATTTCAGCAATTTTCCCTTGATGTAAAACTATTCCACCAATTAGCTGGACGTCAAAATGCCGCTGACCCAGAGTTCTTTTTGCTGCTTCTCTAACTAAAGCAAACGCCTCCGGCAGCAAATCGTCAGAGGCCCGTCCTCTGTTTAACTCTTCTCTTAGTTCTTTGGTCTTTTCTCTTAATTTCTCATCGGAAAAACCCTCGAATTCTTTTTCGAGTGAATTTATCTCATCAACTAATGGCTGAATCTTCTTTAAATACTTCTCATTGGCATCGCCGAAAACTTTAGTTAAGATTGACATACTTTGGTAAAATTGTTGAGGCAAAATGAATTTCGGGAGAATAATATTTTGTTTTAAGATTTAGTTTTCTGAATTTTTCTTTTATTTTTTTAAAGCTGGCTTTATTAAAATTAATCTTTTTAGAGCCAAAAGAAAAAGTATGCTCATCGAAGGGAAAACAACCGACATGGGCTTTATGAATTTTAAAAAAAGGAAAAACTTTTTTAATTTTTTTTCTAGCTTTTTTGGCAAATTTTTCTTTTAAGTAAGCAGTTTGGAAAACGGCGACCCCATTTCCTTTTAAAGCTCGAAAAATATCTTTATAAAATCTCGTTTGCCAAAGAGCAAGAGATGGACCAGTAGGATCGGTTAAATCATCAATAATAATATCAAAATAATTTTCATAGTTTTTAACAAAATTCACCCCATCTTCATTGAATATTTTTAATCTTCTATCGTTAAAAGCGCCATTAGAAAGAGAAGGCAGATACTTCTTTGAAATCTCAATCACTTTTTTATCAATATCAACTAAAAAAATTTCTTTTACCGGATGTTTTACCACCTCCCTTAAAACCCCGCCATCTCCCCCACCAATTATTAAAACTTTTTCCGGTTTTGGGTGATAAAAAAAAGCTGGATGGGTCAGCATTTCATGGTAGATAAATTCGTGTTTTGTCGAAAGCTGCACTAATCCATCCAAGGCTAAAATTTTGCCAAATTCTTTTGTATCAAAAATCTCAATCTTCTGAAATTGGCTTTTTCCAGAATAGATTTCTTTTTCTGGAATTGTGCCCCAAGTAAAAGTCGGGGACTCCCCCAATTTCATATCTTCAAAAAACCAATTTTCCCCAAAAAGAAATTTCTTTTTCATAACCCTACAAATTACGAATTAATACGAATGGTCAAAGAGATAAATCTCTTCTTAACCCACCGAAGCTTTGGCTGAGGTGAAGAAGAGAACGAAGTTCTCTTCGCCTTCATTGCGATTCGGGTATACGAATAATTTTAATAGTCTGAGGGCAGTTGCCGAGAGCGACACTTCGCAGCCGAGCCCAAGAAGAACTTTGAATTTTCTTTTAAAGTTAGTGAGGCTCGGCGAGAAATAGCAGCCGCGGAGATTGGCTCAATATTACCAATGAGCGGACTGCGTGTCACCCGAGGTAATTCTGCCCGAAGATTATCTCTTTCTGATTTCGCTAACTACTATTTTTATTCTTGAATAACTCCTCTTTTTATTTTTCGAATTTTAACTTTTTCAGGCTGGAATTTCTTTTTTAAATATTCTAAAGCTTTTCCTGGCATAGCTTTTTCACCGCAGGTAAAAATATCGATTGCTAAATAATTCCACTCAGGCCAACTGTGGAGGGCAATGTGGGAATCAGCTAATAAAACAACCCCAGTAATTCCCTGAGGTTGAAATTTATAAATAGCTACTTTTAAAGGAATATTTTTAGCTTTTTTTGTTGCTTCAATTAAAATTCTTTCGATTTCTTTTGGGTTTTCAATAACTTTTCCATTCCAAAATTCAGCGAGCAAATGAATGCCTGCGTATCTTGATATTTTTATTGGATTGCGCTTGACCCATTGAATGGATCTCTTTGTTTTTTTGACCATACTTTTTTGGCGATTAACGAATTAAAACTCTGTCTTTAATTTTTCTTGCCTTGAAAAATTTTCTGGTGAAATCGGTGGCAATTTTGTGATTAAATAATTTACAAGAAAAAATGTTAATGAAAGCTCTATTCCAGAGTTCAGAAAAGTGAGCAGTAATAGAACTGGTTTCTATCAACTGAACTAAAGAATAACCGGTGGCAACTGGATTATGAAGAGCAAATCTTTCACAAATTGGTTTCCCATATTTTTTAACTTTTATCAAATTACAAAGCCAATCGGAATATTCCAAAATTTTTTTCTTTGACCGAATAATTTTCGGGTCACATCCAAAGAGATCCAAAATTAATTCTTTGCCATAATTTTTTTTCATTTCTAATTTTTTATTTTTCATAGTCAAAGAGAACCTCATCCTCTTTTTCACCTTCACCCCATCCTTCAAAGGAGGGAGCTCGGTTTTTAATTTTTAAATGCCTGATTTAATTTTAGATTTTTTGTTTTAATAATTATTTTCATCTGTTAATCTTAACAAATTTATCCAAAAAAAACAACCCCCCACCGCTTTTGGACTGAAGCTCTATCTTCCCTTCTCAAAAAATCCAAAAGTAGTGGGGGGCAACGAAGATTTTACTTCTTCTTCTTTTTTTTTGCCATGAAATTTTTGATTTTTTAAAAAAATTTAGTCCAAATAGTCGACCTACTATTTGCGGAATCGCAAAAATCTTTTTCTTATTTTATTTTTTCATTTACCGAGCTTTCGCGCAACGAAAGCGAAGGTGAAGAAGAGAACTTTGTTCTCTTCGCCCTTCCTATTATTTTATTTTTTCATTTTAGAAAAGTTTGTCAAGTGTGCATAAGTCATTTTTTAAAATTTTCAATTACCAAGCATTAGCGAAGGTGGAAAAGAAGAAAATCTTCTTCTTTGACTTTCAATTTTAAATTTTAAAACCCTAAAAACTGGATTTCTTCCTCCAGAACTACTCCAAATTTCTTTTTTACCTTATTTTTTATTATTTTTATCAATCTCATCACATCTTTTGCCGTTCCTCGCCCCAAATTGACAATAAAATTGCTATGAATTTCAGAAATTTTGACATTCCCAACCTTTTTCCCTTTCAGACCACACTTTTCAATTAGCCGAGCGGCAGCGAAGGATGAAGAAGAAAATTTATTTTCTTCGCCCAGTTCGCCGGCTGAAAAGCCCCTCGGATTTTTAAAAACAGACCCTGCTGAAGGAAAACTTAATGGCTGAGTTTTATTTCTCTGCTCCAAATTCTTTTTAATTTTATTTTCTATCTCTTTTTTGTCTCCTCTTTTCATCTGAAGCGTTGTCGAAAGAATAATTAAGTTTTTATTTTTTTTAAAAATGCTATCCCGATAACTAAACTCACAATCTCTCTTTTTAAAATTTTTCACTTTACATTTTTCATTTTTCACTTCTAACGCCTCAACCGATTTTACAACATCTTCCATTGATTTATTAAACGCTCCCGCATTCCCCCAAACCGCTCCCCCAGTTGTCCCTGGAATCCCTACCGCCCACTCAAAACCCGTTAATCCAGCACTTGCTGTAACATTTACTAACTGGTTCAGCATTGTCCCTGCTTCTGCTACAATTTTAGTATTTAGTATTTTGTATTTAGTATTTTGGATTTTTATTATTAAACCGTCAAATCCTTTGTCCGAAACCAACAGATTGCTTCCTCCTCCCAAAATAAAAAAGGGCAACTTTACCCTATCACCTTTAGGAAAAGGTGAAGGGTTTAATTTTTTTGCCACTGAAATTGCCTTTACTAAATCTTCTTTATTTTTTGCTACAAAAAAATATTTCGCCGGTCCCCCAATTCTAAAAGTAGTGTAATTTTTTAGTAAAACATTCTTTTGGAATTTGGGATTTGGGATTTGGGATTTCACCTTAAAGGGCCGGGAGAGTTAACTCCAATTCTAAGTCTTTAGTGAGTGCTATCCTCCCGGCCCAATTATATTTTAGCAAAAATAGAATAAAAAAACAGCAGGCTTTGCTCGAGGAAAGCCTGCTGTCGACTTAGCGGAGTTACGATTTCTCGCACACTCACTAACTGGATATTAGCAAATTGGAAAACTTTTGTCAATAGTTTTATTGTTTTTCTAAAATTCCTTTAATTTCCGGCTCCCAAGAAGGGTCAATTGCAATTGCTTCCTCTGCTTTCTGCTTAACTAAATCATATTCCCCAATTAACTTAGCAACCTGAATTACTATCAAATGAGACTTTTCAACCCTTGGTTCAAGCTCTACTGCTTTTTCGGTTAAAGAAAGGGCTTCTTCAAATTTTCCTTGCCAGAGTTTTATTTGAGCTAAAGCCCAATATCCCTGTTGGTTGGTGGGGCTTAGTTCTACGGTTCTTTTTAAAATTTCTTCTGCTTCAGAAAGTTTTGGCAGATTGATTTGAGTATAGGTGCTGTAAAGATAACCCAGTTTAAGATAGGCACGGAAATCCAAAGGAGATTCTTTAGTGCTTTTTTCTAATTCCTCGCTTAGATAATCGAGTTCGGATTTAAGATTTTCCACTGGAACTTGTTTTACTGCTTCGCTTTGAGAAAAACTTACCGCTGAATCAGCAAAAACTTCTCTTATTTGATATTTTCCAACTGGAGAAGTTCCCAGAGTTTTTTTGTATAAAGAAATTCTTTGAGGAGAGGCTGGTTGGGAGCGAAGTGCATCGATTACATAGGCATCAGCTCTAATAGGCTGAATTACAAATTTAAAGAAAGAAAAAATGAAGAAAATCAAAATAACTATTGCAATTAAAGGACTTAAAGAGCGAGGTATCCTTTTTGGAGGAGGCGCGGCAGGTTGGTTAGAAACCTCTTTAGTTAAAGCAATGCTTCCTATAAATCCCAACACCAAAAGAAACATCATATAACTATTTACCATGTCAAAAACAGTGAGATTTTGAACAAAATAGGAAATTAAAATTACAGAAAAAATACCCGGAATCCAAAAGTCAAGCTTTTCGCTAAAATATTTTCGCCATAGAGCATAAAAAGCCGAGGCAAAAATCCCAAGATATGCTAAAAGCCCAATGATCCCCGAAGCAACTAAAGTATCAAGGACAATATTGTGGGCTCTGTCAAACCAGATCTCTCCTCCGTATTCTTGAAGGAAAAGTCGAGGATCAAAATACTTAGTAAAAACTAACTCAAAGTTTTCTGGTCCCCAGCCAAGCCAAGGATGGTCTAAAAATCCTTTCCAGGCCATCTCCCAAATTACATACCTTGCCTTCATCATCTGATAAAAAGAACTATTAGGCTGGAAAGCAAAATAAATTAAAGTTAGAATTCCGAGTACAAAAATTATCAGAAGGGAAATGCCAGCCAATTTCAAACTTCCCTTTTTGCAAAAAATGAGCCAAAGTAAAAATAATAAAACTAATCCTCCCAAAAGAGAAAGGATCGCTGCCCTGGCATCGCTTAAAAACAGCGCTGGAGAAATTATTGCCAGAGAAATTCCAGAATATATTCTTAACCCGCCTGCTGACTTTAAAGGCGATGAAGCTATCGCTTCATCTTCACCCTTCGCTCGGCTTTGCCTCGCTTGGGTAATTAAATACAAAGCTAAAAAAATGTTAAACAGTAAATAAGTGCCTAAAAAAGAACTATTGCCAATAGTTGCCCCTCCCCGACTGGAAACACCCATTTCTCCCAACAGGTTTACGTCGATTCTAGCAAGAAGAGCTAATATGCTCATCAAAATTGCAACAAAAACTGAAACTCCAAAAATCTTAAACCAGTCCTCCCGTTTTTTGAATACAGAAGACAGTACCACAAAAAAGGCAAGAAGATGAAACCACATTAAAAGCCCGGTCATTCTCTCGTATTTTGACCAGAAACTTCGAGAAAAATCTTCGCCAAGAAAAGAACTTAAAATTAAAACAACCACAAATAAAATTATGGCTATCAGTAAAATATTTAACCGAGGGCGATATTTAGGTTGCAAAAGAATTAAAAAGAGATAAGCAGCAAAAATTATTTCTACCAACCCCATAAAATAAATACTCTTTGGTCCGACAAAAGGAAAGAAATATTTACCACTTATCATGAGGGGAGCAAAGAGAACTAAATAGGCGCCTAAACGGATAATTTTTAAAAAAACCGAAGGAAGCAGGTCTTCCCTCTCAGGACGAGGCTTAATCTCTCCCTTTTCTCTCCCTTCTCTTTTTTCTCTTGACCTTTTGCCCATTTTTTAATATTAACACAAAAATTAAAACTTGAAAATTCTTAGCTTTTAATTTAGAATAAATTTGATGCCGAATATTCTAAGTTTGCGAAAATTTTTGCTTTTAGCTGGAGATATTTTTTTACTTTATCTCTCCCTGCTGGTGGCGCTATTTTTTGGTTTCTGGGGTAATTTTAGCTGGGAGATTTTTTTAGAACATCTTTTTCCTTTTTCAATTCTTTATTTATTTTGGTTAATTATTTTTTATATTTTTGGCTTTTACGACCTTGACCTTTTAAGAACTCCTTTTTCTTTTTATACCCGAGCCCTGTCCGAGTTTGGTTTATGTTTGGGGTTGGGAATGATTTTTTTCTATCTCATCCCCTTTTTTGGGATTACCCCAAAAACAAACTTAATTTTAAATATTATAATCTTTGGTATTTTTGCCCTTAGTTGGCGGCAATTGTTCTATCAAATTTCTACTTCTCGTTTTTTAACCAAAATAGGAATAATAGGAGAAAACATTCAGGCTCAAGAGTTAACTGGCTATATCCAAAAAAACCCTCATTTGGGTTATAAACTAACTGCTTTTTTAGATGTAAAAAAAGACCTTCTGCAGCAGATTCGAGAAAAGAATATTGATATCCTAATTATCGCTGCCAACCTTGAATCAAACTCTCAGCTTGCTCAAAGTCTCTACCAATGCGTGCCGGCAAGAATAAATTTTATGGACCTTAGCCGGGCTTATGAAATAATTTGTGAAAAAATTCCGATATCTTTTGTCACCCAAACCTGGTTTTTAGAAAATCTCAAAGAAAGAGAAAAAGGATTTTATGATAAGGCAAAAAGAATTATAGATTCAACCTCGGCCTTTTTATTACTTTTACTTACCTCTCCCCTCTGGCTTTTGGTGGCTTTAGCTATCAAATTAGAAGACAAGGGACCAATATTCTATTGCCAAGAAAGGACTGGGAAAGACAGAAAACCTTTTTTATTGATTAAATTCAGGTCAATGATAAAAGATGCAGAAAAAGAAAAGGCAGTCTGGGCAGAAAAAGAAGATTCTAGGATAACCAGGGTTGGAAAATTTTTAAGGCAAAGTCATCTTGATGAAATTCCTCAGATGCTCAATATTTTAAAAGGAGATATCAGTTTGGTTGGTCCAAGACCAGAAAGGCCGGAATTCGTCTCTCAACTTGAAAAAGAAGTTCCTCACTATCATTTACGTCATATAATAAAGCCCGGCTTTACTGGCTGGGCTCAAATAAAATTTAGATACGGAAGAAGCGTGATGGATAGTTTCGAAAAATTCCAATATGACCTTTATTATCTGAAAAACCGCTCCTTAATTCTTGACTTAAGAATTTTACTCAAAACCTTCGAATTGCTCTTGAGGAGGGAATAAAATAAGGCGCCGGGCGCTTCCAGATCCCGTCCGAGTCAGGCACGCCAGCCAGAAGTCTGGCGTTTTTGATAAAGCCAGTTATCTAATTGGGGGAAGCGACTAATGGTGGATAAATACAGAAGTTTTAAATAATCTTTGAAGATTGCTTTATGAAAATGAGGATAATCTTTTTGATAATTTTTAATTATTTGAATTTTTTCTATAGTTCTCTGATAGCGAGGTACTCTGAAGATATTTCTTTGGGGAGCACGAAATTTAATCCAGTAGCAAGGAAAATTATAAAATTTTCCAACCCTTCCTAACCGCAGCCAGAGGTCATAATCATCGGCTCCTTTTAATTTTTCATCATATCCATTTAAACTCCGGACGATGTCTTTTCGGAAGGCTACGCTAGCATGTAAAAAGGGGTTACGATATAAAATATATTCTCGAATTTGGCTATCTTTTTCCGGTTCTAAGAAACGATAAAGTTCTTTTCTCTCATGATTAATTACGATTGCCCCCGTGCCAATCAAGACATAATCAGGGTTTAATTCCAGAAACTCAATCTGTTTTTCTAATTTTTCTTTATCTGCCCAAATATCATCATCATCTATCCTGGCAATATATTTACCTTTTGAAATTTCCAAACCCTGGTTCAAAGACCTCTGAAAGCCCATCCTGGTTTCATTTTTAAGATAGGAAAACCTTGAATCCTTTTGGAGATATTCTTCAATCACTTTCTCTGCTTCTTTGCCGATGGGAGGATCGCTGATAATGATTAGTTCCCAGTCTCTTAAATTTTGTTTCAACACGCTCTCAATCGCTTCAGAAATATAAGGAGCTTTGCCGCAAGTTGGCAAAAGAATACTTACTAATATATTCAATTTTTGCGCTCCCGTTTCCATGAACTTGGATGAAGGATATTATAAATTAAGATTTTTAAAGACTTTTGATATAAGCCAGGAGCAACCAAGCTTGCTAAATAAGCTAAAAAATATTTTGGATGTGGATAGGTTAAAAAAGCTTTTAAAAGATATTTTCTTCCTTTTTTGACTTCTGGAAATCTAAGAAGAAGTCTCCCAGTATAAAAACATAAATAACTTAAAGCTTCTCTACCCCATTGAGAATATAATAAATAATGGTTTTTATAAAAATGCTCTATTTCCTCTGGAGACATAGAGGCGTATAAAGAATCTCTTTCTTCTCTTTCTTCTAAAGAAGAACAATGATATATAAACAGTATTTCAGAAATACATTCTACCTTATGGTTTTTTAAAACACGAACTCCAAAATCCCATTCTTCAAAATGCGGCCACTTTTCATTAAACCAATAATTTTCCTTTTCAAATAATTCTTTTCTAAAAACACAACCATTACCTATACCGAGTCTCCAAGGTTCTTTTGGACAATGCTCTTCTTTTATTTTCCCATGCTCTTGAGTTCTTAGTTCCTTAGAAGAAGTCACTCCTATTAATTCACCTTTTTCTTCTAATCTCTTTATCGTTTTTCCCAAAAATAAAGGAAGGTATTCATCATCGTCATCCAGAAAAGCAATATATTTTGAATCTAGTCCAGATTCTTTCACCCCCTGATTTCTCCCGGAAGGAATGTTTTTTCTAATCTCATTTTTTATATATTTTATTCTCTTTTCGTTGAAAGCATTGACGAGTTTCTCCGTCTTATCATTGGAGCTATCATCAATAATAACGATTTCAAAATTCTGATAAGTTTGATTTAAAACACTCTTAATTGCCCCACCAATGGTGTCGGAACGATTATAGGTAGGGATAACCACACTAACCTTTGGTTGTTCCTTGTTATCTTTTTTATCTTTTATCATCTTTTTGAATTTTTGGATAAATCCGATAACCAAGTAACATATTTTTGAGCTTTGACAATACTTTAAAACGGAACCATTTCGACCGTGGGAAAAACGAATATAGATAACTAATTAAACCCACCAAAAATGCTCTATAAAAATTTGGATATTTATTACGGTACTTTCTCATCAATTTAAGATGGGTACGGGTATTTTGTCGCCTGATATATTGGGTTCTACCCTGCTCTGCTTGTAAAAAATGAACAAAATATTCTTGAAAGTTATAAAATTTTCCAAACTCTCCGAACCTCAACCATAAATCCCAATCTTCCGCAGAAATTAACCCCTCATTATATCCATGGGTTAACTCCCATGTCTTTTTTTTAAAAACGACCGTGGAATGGAGAAATAAGCAATCGCGAAGCATTAGTTCTCTAATTTTATCATCTCTTTCGGGTGGCAAAAATCTTCTTAGCTCTTTGCCTTTTTCGTCCACCAATATCGCTCCTCCTCCAACCAGTACATAATCTGGATGTTCCTCTAAAAATTTGACTTGTTTTTCTATTTTTTCTAGATTGCACCAGAAATCATCATCATCTAACCTGGCAATATATTTACCCTGCGCCATCGCAATCCCTTTATTTAGACTTCTCACAAACCCCAATCTTACCTCATTTTTAATATATTTAATTTCTTTTCTATTTAAAAGCTTAATTATTTTTTCTGTTTTATCCTCCTCGCTATCGTCAATAACAATAATTTCAAAATTTTTATAGCTTTGACCTAGCGCGCTTTCAAGTGCTTTTTTAATATATCTTTCCCTATTATAGGTGGCGATGATTATACTAACTAATGGTTTCTCCATAAATTTTTTTACCTAAGATACCATTTTGCCTTTTAATCTTAAAACTTCTTGATACGCCTCTAATGTTTTTCTTGCAGTTTCTTCCCAGGAATATTTTTGGGCTGTTTTATGGGCGTTATCTCCCATTTGTTTTCTTAAATTTTTATCTCCAGCGAGTAAATTTATTTTATTTGCTATATCTTCTGGATCTCTTTTAATAAAAAAACTATTAACACCATCTACCATCACGTCCTCGGCTCCATTTACTTTTGTCACTAAAATAGGAAGCCCGGATGCAGCTGCTTCTAATATTACTCCAGGAAATGCCTCATATAGGGTAGGAGAAACAAAAACATCAGATGCTGAATAATAATCTTTTATTTCCGGAACAAAACCAGTAAAAATAATTTTATCTAAAACATTTAAGGAGTTGGCTAATTGTTTATATGGCTGAAAATTGCCTGTCCCCGTAATAAGTAATTTTATTTTATCTTTTACTAGGGGAAGGGCTCGAATCAAATATTCTAATCCTTTTCTTTCGAGATCGAGACCACCGGAGAACATTAAGACGCAAGCATTCTGATTTATACCTAATTCTTTTCGAATTTTGGATTTTACTTTTGCATTTGGCGCAAATTCATTTAAATCAACACCCGGAGGAATAACAACTATCTTTTCTTCTGGAACATTATAGTTCTCTAAAATTTCTCTTTTTATACCTTCAGAAACAGCAATAATTTTCTTACTTCCTTTTTCTAATACTTTTCTTTCAATAGCTAAAGTTATTTTATTCAGTAACCGTTTCCCATGCTTATAAAGTAAATACTTTGGATAAGAGGAACTCTTTTTTAAAATCCCATCAGCGATTTTTATCCAGACTTTTTGACAATTATGCATAGTCACAACATCGCACTTCCAGGAGTATGTGCTATTTGAGTGAATTATATCAAATTCACTTTCTTTCTGGTTTGCAAATCTTGTATTATCATAAGTGTCTAAAATCTCTTTTGACCAAGAAAAAATTCTTAAAGGACTTCGGGGACTAATTGTTAATCTTGGATTTGATTTTAAAAATCTTTTAAGAAAGCTTTTATGAATGATCAAGTTGGAAGGTCTATACTCGCAATTCTTCGTTAATACATGAACTTCTTCTCCTCGCGCAAGCAAATAATCTGCTAATTGAGCCATATATCCTGCAATTCCACCGTGCTCAAGAAAATCATAAGTAATAAATAATATTTTCATATTTATTCAACTTTTCTATATGCCAAAAAAGAATTTCCGCCATGGAGGTTGGTATATCTAAATCTAACATATTGGTAATATCTTAAACCCAGATCAACCGGTGTTAATTCTCTATATCTTTCCTGAATATACCTACGCCATTCTTCATTAACCATTCTGGTCTGATGGAGTTCCAGGCCCTCACTCGTAGATGAGGAAGATGCGGTGGAAGCAATAAAGTATCCACCTTCCTCCAAATGATTTATTATATTTTTAAAAACATTATCTAACTCTTCTGTACGAATATGCTCCAAAACTTCCCAGGCAGTAATTAAATTAAATTTAATTCTTTTGTCTTCTAACTTTATCTCAAAGGGTTTGGCGATATCGCAAGTAAATAAACTTTTACCTGCCAACAATGGCCAATTAGCTCTTTTATGCTTCAAAGAATAGTCCGAACCTTCTAAGCCAACAGATATATATCCTAAATCTTTAAAATCCTTGACCAGCTGGCCGCCGGCACAACCAAGGTCTAAAAATCTTAATTGTCTGTTTGGAAATTCACGACACAATAATCTATTCATTAATAAAACAAATGAACGATTAGTACTGTTATCTATCTTAGTCCCACAAGGAACCATATGATCAGGAGAATCAAAAGCAATTTTATATTCTGTTTCTACTTTTAAATTATAATTTATTAATTTGGGCTTGTTTTTTTTATTAAAAATAAATAAAAAATTATAATACCCTCTATATAGTTTCCCGTGTATTAAAACTTCCAAGAAAGGGGCGTAATCTCCTTTCAGTAATAATTCCCATCCAGTTTTTAGTTTTTCAATCATATTAATTTTTAAACGATTAAAATAACAACATAATCGGAACCATAATTATGATTTATAAATTTTCTCAATAATGGGAAAAATTATTCTTTTGATTTTCCCACGTAATGGTCCTAAAACTTCTTGCAAGGCGAATGGAAGAGAGTAATAAAAATAATACAACTGTGCATATAAAATAGCTTTGGATGCTCCGGGATAATTTTTCTGATATTTTTTAATTATAGAAATTTCATATTTCTTACGTTTTCTTCCAAATTTTTCAATGTTTGGTTTATTTTGTTTTCCTATTAAAGTACTTATAAAATATTCTTGAAAATTATATAGTTTTCCCGCTGTGCCTAATTTAAAGGCAAAATCTTGATCTTCATTAAGAAATAGCCTCTCATCATATCCACCCACTTTTTCCCAAGCAGATTTTCTAAAACATAGGCCACTAAGACTAGATATAAACTCAAAAAACATTCTCTTTTTAATATCCTCATCTTTCTCTTGAGGCAAAGGGGCGAAAAGAGTAGAAGGTTTTTTTAAGTTCCTTTCTGAAATTATAATCGCTCCCCCTCCACAAGCAACATAATCTGGATTATTTTCAAGAAATTGAACTTGTTTCTCCAATTTTCTTTCATTGGACCAAAAATCATCATCGTCAAGCGTAGCTATATATTTACCTTTTGCAATTCTTATTGCTTGATTTCTTGATTGAGCAAGGTTTCCTTTATCTTTTTCGGTACCATCATGAATTTCATTCCGATGAATATAATTAATTTGAGAATTGACTAAATAAGGCTGAAGTATCTTTTCCGTTTCATTATTCGGGCTTCCGTCAACTACAATTATTTCTATATTTTTATAGGTTTGATTTAAAACACTTTCAACTGCCTTTTTAGCGTATTCTGCTCGATTATAAGTTGGAATAATTACACTAACTAAAGGATTTTCCATATAAATTTATTCAACTTTTCTATATGACAAAAAAGGTCCTCCACCGCCTCCAGCATCACCACATCTAACGTATTGATAATCTCTTAAGCCCAAATCAACTAGCATTAATTCTTTATATTTTTCTTGAATATACATATGCCATTCTTGATTAGTCATTCTGGTCTGATGTAACTCTAATCCTTCATGAATATCTGAGCTAGGGGAGGTTGAAGCAATAAAGTATCCTCCTTTTTCGAGATGATTTATTATATTTTTAAAAACATTATCTAACTCTTCTGTACGAATATGTTCTAAAACGTCCCAGGCAGTAATTAAATTAAATTTAATTTTCTTATCTTCTAATTTTATCTCAAAGGGTTTTGTTATATCGCAGGTAAATAAACTTTTACCTGCTAACAAAGGCCAATTGGCTCTTTTATGCTTCAAAGAATAATCCGAACCTTCTAAGCCAACAGATATATATCCTAAGTCTCTAAAATCTTTAACCAACTGGCCGCCAGCACAGCCAAGGTCTAAAAATTTTAATTGTGTGTTTGAGAAATCACCACATAATAATTTATTCATTAACAAAACAAATGAACGATTAGTATAGTTATCTCTCGCAGTTCCCCAAGGAGCTATATGGTCTGGAGAGTCAAAGGCAATTTTATATTCTGTTTCTATTTTTAAATTATAATTTATTAATTTGGCCTTGTTTTTTTTATTAAAAATAAATAAAAAATCATAATATCTTCTATATAGCTTTCCCCACATTCTTTTCAATAACGAAGAATAATTACCTTGTAATATTAGTCTCAGTCCGGTTTTGAAGGGTTGAAGCATAATCTTTTTATTAATCTAAATTTTTTTTATATTTTGCTCAAACTATACCTATGATTAGAATTTTACTTCCTATCTTTTTATTCAAGAAATATACTTATTAATTTTTTTCTTAAAATTAAAAAAGTGCATAAAAGCTCTGCTTCCCAAAAATGACAACAGCAGATTTTGGTATGATTTAAAGTTGAAAGGATAAGTAGCTATCGATCTTAAGAAATATTTTCTACCCCGTCTACAATCACCTAATAAGACATAAAAATTACCAATGCTTCTTTGTTCACGACTACAAATTTTAGGATACTTTTTATATAAATCGCGATACTTTCTATGCATATATAACAAGTCGTTTAAGAATCTATCATAGAATGGCATTCCAGTAGCATGTTTCCCGTGAACATGGCATTTAACCAAAGGAAGGGGAACAAAATCAAAATTATATTTCTTAAAAATTCTTAAAAAAATATCTTTATCTGCTGCAAATTTCAAATTCTCATCAAGAAAGCCTACTTTATTTATAACTTCTCTCTTAATCACAAGCGCATCAGGATTAAAAAAAAATTTGTTATCCAAAAGTTTTTCAGAAAATATCTTATCGTTATGCTTTGGTATATTACAGGTCTTTATAGCTTTCGTTTTTTTATTAACTATTAAAATATTGCAACCTACAAATCCTAAATTTTCTTTTTTTGAATTTTGAAAAACTCCTAATTGTCTCTCTAATTTTTCTGGTAACCACTCGTCATCATCTTCTAAAAAAGCAATATATTCGCCTTGACTAACTTTAAGGCCAGTATTTATTGGTTTAGAAGCTCCACCAGAATTTTCCTGCCAAATGTATTTTATTCTTCTATCCTTTTTCTGAAATTCCGCCACTATCTTTTTAGTATTATCTGTTGAACCATCATCAACAACAATCAATTCAAAATCTTGAAATGTTTGATTTAAAACACTCTGAATTGCCCGAGGTAATAAATTTGCTCGGTTATATGTTGGAATTATTACTGAAACTTTTAGATTCATAGTTTTATTTATAAATAACACCTATGCCGTATCCGCCTTGATTCCAATCTTTAACGAGTTCTCTGTATTTCCTCCCCGATTTTATTTCTTTCCAAAATCTCGGCACGCTTCCATTTACTTCTGGACTTTCAACGATATCATGAAAGGCCACAATCCCCTCATCTTTTACCAAAGGACCATACATTACAAAATCTTTCTTACATCCTCCATAAGTATGATCGCCATCAATAAAAAGAAAATCTAACTTATTATCTCCAAAAATTTTTCTAACTTCTTCTAATGTTTCTTCTTTATGAGAATCTTTTCTTAAAAGATATAACTTTTGATTTGTTTTTGGAAAAGATTGATAAATAGGTATTTTCCACTCAGGATAGCCACCACCAAAAGGACCTCCAAGAAGATCAATGCTTATAATTGTTGAACCTTTAAGAGCTAATTTACAAAAACAAAATAAGGTACCGCCTTTTGCGGTTCCAATTTCTAAAATAGTTTTGGGCTTTCTTTCTTTAAAAATTTTTAAAAGTTCTACAAATTCTTTTTTTATTTGCATTGGCGCAAAAGCAAGGTAAAAATTTTTAAAAATAAAATCAAAAACTATTTTTGGGTCATCGGATTCAAACTTTTTAAGCTTGTTTTTACTAACCCTTATTGAAATTAAAAAATCGGGTAAATCAATTTTAAGCCAAGCGAATAGCCAATTTAAAAAGAAATTTAAAAAATAAATTATACCCTCTTCTTTTAAAATCTTAAAACCTCTTTTTATTTTTCTAATTAGAGTATTCATTTTAAAATTTTCTTCCTTCCGGCACTATTAGTAACTAAAACTATTTCATTACCGAAACTCATATTTAGTACATAAGCAAAATTTTCTTCAAAAATTTTGCACCTTTATATAATCGACCAGCTTATTTTTAAAAACTTATTTGATTGTGTATCCTGCTATTGTTATGGAAATCATAACAGGTAGATACACAATCAAACAAATCTTCAAAGATCATTGGCCTGATTTTCTGAAAAAGTATCGAAAAGGTATCCCTAATTATGTAATAGAAAATGTTGAAAAGGTTCTTAATTGTCGTGATCCCCAAAGGCTGGGTTATCACAAGTATGTCTGTGAAAATCATCCAGATCAAGTAATTGTGGTTCCCCATTCTTGTAAGTCAAGGTTCTGTAACTCCTGTGGTAAGGTAATGGCTGATCAATGGACAGAGAAAGCTTTTAAATACTTCCCTGATAGCCCTTTTTATCATATTACTTTTACTATCTCTACTATTTCTGATAAATTAAGACCCTATTTCTATTTAAAACCAGAATTAAGGAGTTTATTATTTCAGGCAGCGGCTGAGAGTGTTCTTGGTTGGTTCAGGGAAAGAAGTATTCTGCCAGCTGTAGTGTGTGTTTTACATAATCACGGCAGAGATGGTAAACATCATCCTCATATCCATATGTTGGTCTCAGCAGGTGGACTTGATTTGGAAACCAGGCAGCACTGGATAAAACAGGATTATCTGCCTTGGAATATGTTAAAGATCAGATGGAAGGTAAAACTGCTTTTGGGATTGAAAGAGATTTTACCGAAGGATTTAAAAGAAATTCTTTTTAGTATTAAATGGTATGTTAATGTTGGATTGAGGTTAATCAATGCTAGGGCAACAGTTCATTATATTGGTCGTTATACTAAAAAGCCAGTAATAGCTGAGACAAGGATTACAGGTTATGATGGTCAGTTTGTTACTTTTGTCTTTCAGGATTTTAGAAGTAATTCAGAGGTTAAGTGGACTCTACCTGTTGAGAAATTCATCTCTTTATTAATTCAGCATATTCCTCCAAAACAGTTTAGAATGATTAAGTATTATGGATTGATGGTTAACCGAGCCAGAAGAAAGTGGCAAGACCTATTGAGAAGATACTTGTTTTTAAAGCATAAAATGAGATTGCTCTCTTGGAAAAAAAGACAGATTGATTTTAGAAAGTCAGATCCTTTAATCTGTCCAATCTGTGGCAAGGAGATGATTCTCAAGGAAATGGCTTTTTGGTCTTTTCTGGGAGAATTGGTGGTTATCCCAGTTGACTAATCTAATATCAAGGGAGGAGTCTATCTAAAATCAAGATTTTCAACCAGTTTTGGCTAAAAATCAAACAGAAACCACTAAACCGACCCTTCTTCTTTAATAATTCTCAAAGATCTCAACTCAAAGTTTAAATCTCGAAGCCTCTCCCTAATCAATTTAGAGTTTCCGATACAAGAACATTTAATTTTCTTGTAAGAAGACTCTTTAAACTGAGGTTGGGAGATGCAGAGGGATACAAGGCATATAGAAGATCTAAGATAATTGATATTATTGATAGAGTTAGATCAAGATCACACCTGTTCGAGTCGGAGCTTATTATATTATCACAAAAGAAAGGCCTAAGTTTTTATGAAGAACCTGTGACCATTGAAGAAATTAGGAAGAGAGGTTACATAACAGACGTAAGAAAATTTGTCAGGGTCGTATCAAGAACTTTGATTGCACTCCTGAAATTTAAATTATACGGTTACTAAAGCTATTCCTAAATTTTCAACGGGTATGTATCGGGATCTTTTGGATCAAAGGTCTCGTTAACAATACCAATCAGATGCACATCCTCGCTACCTATGTTTTTAACAGCATGGGCAATACCTGGTTTTAATTTTATTATTTTTGGTTTCTTTCCATTCACTAAAATTTCTTTTTTTTCTCCGTTAGCTGGGTTAAGCACTGATATTTTTGCTTTTCCTTTTACTACACAAAGCCAATCAACCTTTTTTTTGTGGTAGTGATTACCTCTAACCTTACCTGGTTTTATCGTTGTAAAATAGATCTGCTTAATCTCCTCGCCAATTTCATCGGCTCTCAAAACTTCTATCAGCCACCCTCTCTCGTCTTCCTTTTTTTCTAAATTTTTAACGTTTACTTCCATAGCTAATACTTTACTTTTTATTTTTAAAGAATTCGTTAACTTTATCGCATATATACGTTATTTGAGTGTCATCCAAAAACAAGTGAAAAGGCAGTGCTAGACATCTGCTTGCTATTTGATCTGCGACTGGAGTTTCTGCTTTTTCTTCCACGGTAGGTACCATGTTCAAAGAAGGGTAATATCTCTTTGTTGAAATACCGTTATCATTTAGATATTTTTCCAGCTCATCTCTGAATTCGGTCAATATCACAAACTCCTTTATTGATTTAGAACTAACTGGCAAACAATCAAAATCTTTAAGTAGATTCTTAAATTTTTCATAAATTTTCAATCTTTCATCCATCTGTTCTTTAATACCTTTTAGCTGTTCTAATCCAACAATAGCCATTATTTCCGATTGTCTTGCGTTAGTTCCAAAAACCTCTGATAACAGATTTCCAGAGTGACCGTGTGTTCTTTTGAGTTTTAGTGTATTAAATAGTTCTTCCGAATTTGTCAAAATCATTCCAGCTTCACCTAAGGTAGCCAAAACTTTTGTAGGGCCAAAAGACAAGACCTGAGCGTCCCCTTTAAAGAATTTCTCTTGGAATAGGGGAGCGCTATCGAAAAACAGTTTTATTTTTTTTTCTGCGCACAAATCGTGTAACTCTTTCGAATAAGCATCTTGTGCGTATAAATTAACAGCCAAAACAGCAGAAGCTTTATTACCTATGCTTTTTTCAACACTTTCTACGTCTATTAAACCAGATTCATTCACATCCACAATGACTGGATTTAGGTTGTTCCACTTAACAGCCTCATAAGTTGCAACAAAAGTCAGTGCTGGTATGATAACCTCTGTCCCTTTTGGGAGAGTCGAGAGTAATATATTGAGACCAGACGAACATGAGGAAGTACCAATACCGTACTTAGAACCACAAAATTCTGCTACCCTTTCCTCAAACACCTTGACATATTTTCCATTTGTGACTTGACCAGTAGTCAACAGCTCTCTTATCGTAGGTTCAATCTCAGATAGTTGTGGATATTTTGGCCAATTAAATCTTATTTGTTCCATCTTACTTAATCTCCTCGCAGGATTTCCAATAACTACCTCATAATCTTTGATATCGCGTAAAACTACCGCTCCAGCTCCTATAACACAATTGTAGCCTATTTTCACTTCAGGGATAATCGTTGCTCCAGCACCTATCATGTTTAAGTCACCGATCTTCACATAACTACATATCGTCACACCCGGGCTAATATAATTATGATTTCTTATCAAGACGTTGTGATCAATGTCAGTATTGTATCCTATAAAGTTATTATCCATAATTTCGGTGGAGTGTGCCACTGTTGAGTTATTAAGAATTATGTTACCTTTTCCAATTTTAGCTTGTGGTGATACCCACCCCCCAATTATGTTTTTAGGAATTTTTGTTCCATCCTTAATAAGACTTTCCCAAACAAACTTTCTTTCCTTCATGTAATTAATTCCAAAGGCAATGGTAAAATAAAACTTTGCTTTCAAGGCTAAATCTTTGCTTTCTGTTAGGATACCTTCTTTACAGATGTCCTTTGCAGATTTACCAACACCACCTATACCTATGATATAATGATTCATTTTTTCCATTTACTCTACCTCTAAATGAGTAATCTTGATACATCTTTATCAAACCAACCCTCCTCTCCCAATAGTTTAGCTAGGCTAACTTTATCTAACATTTGTGTGTTGTCTAATCTGTATTCTTCTAAATTAGAAATGAGTTTTGGTTCATCTATAGCACCGTGTGAATATATTATGAAATATTCGTGTGACTCTATAGCGCATCTCGTTTCCTCCTCAGAAACAAGAGTCTCATTGATTTTTTCACCTGGTCTGATACCAATTTGTACGATTGGGTAATCTTCTCTACCAGCAATTCCTTTGGCTATTACCTGTGCTAAATCTTTTATGAAACAACCCGGCATTTTTCTTACAAATAACTCCTTACCTTTTCCTTCAACTGTTGCATAGAAAACTAATCCTATAGCCTGGGGCAACGTTAGTAAGAATCGTGTCATTCTTAAATCTGTTACTGGTAAAGGTTCATTTCTTTCTAATTTCTCTCTAAAAAGAGGGATCACACTTCCTCTACTCCCTAAAACATTTCCGTATCTTACACAGACAAATTTTGTGTCCCACCTATCGTCATTAGACGCTAACATTATCTTTTCTTGAAGAGCTTTTGTCATATCCATAACATTCACAGGTTTTACTGCCTTATCAGTGCTTATGTTAATAAGCCTTTCCACGTTATTTTCTATTCCCGCATCTCTAACATTTTTTGCACCAAAGATGTTTGTTTGTATGCACTCCTATGGACATCCCTCGTAACCTGCAACGTGTTTCAAAGCAGCGGCATGGTAGATTATGTCAATACCACGACTTATTTCCTTAACACAATTAAAATCTCTCACATCCCCAAATACAAATTCTAAAATTCTTTCATGTTTTTTGTAGTCATTTCTCATTTTGTATAAGTTGAATTCGTCATTGCTGAATATCACAACTTTATTAGGATTGAATTTTATGAGTTCATTGGTTATTTGATGACCAAAACTACCGGTACCGCCGGTTACTAAAATGTTCTTTCCTTCAAAAAATGCTCTAGCATTACTTTCTTTAATTACCATTTTCTCTATTTATTAATGGCGTGTTCAACTTTAACCCTGATTTTGTTTAACTTTTTATTGTAAATCTTGTCTGCTTTGGTTAGTTTATGCCAGCGGTTGGCTTTTTGGGGAAGGAAAAGATTATTAAGATGGGGATAATCTCTTTTAACTCCTTCATAACCTCTATCAAAATATTTAGGAATATCCTGAGGTAGCCTTTTTCCTAATCCGCTTCGCTTAAAGAGTTTATAATCGTGGATACTGCCTGCTACTGAATCAGATACTTCTAAGACAAACCCACTGTTTCTTTCAGTGACTAACTGAGTTTTGATAGTGTGCCTTTTCTTTTTACCTGAGTAATATTTCTTTCTTTTTGCTTTATCTTTTGGTCTGGGAATTTCCTGCTCGGTAGCATCAGTAATGTATTCTCGCATCTCTGGGTAAACTCTAAAAAGTTCATCTAGGGTGGATATTCTCTTAGCTTTCTCCCTTTCAATTTTAGGAAGTTTTATCTTCTTGGCTAAAATCGGTTCAACTACCTTGATTTGGCGAGAAATATTGCTTTTATCTAAGTTAAAGAGATAACCTAAGAGATCAAAAGGAAGATAGAGTTTGTAAAAGACTAAAACCAGAAAAAGCTTATCTTCAAAAGTAGGCAGTTTAGACTTCCTTCCTGCTCCTATTTTTCTCTGACGGTTGGATCTGGATAATCTCTTTAGTTCAGCTTTTTCCCAAGAAGGCCTGAGATCCTCAACTAATTTTTCAAATTCAACTATATTTAAACCAGTATAGCGCTTAAAATGAGATGGTTTTTGAGAGAGTTTTGAGTAGTTCATACACTCTCATTATCTCATTTTGGATTTATTTTGCAATATATCTAATGTAAGAAATTTAAGATTCTTTCCCAAATTTACCGTCATCCTTTAAAAGATTATAACTCAAGATTTCAGATTATAGCTGGATTAATAAATTTTAAGGTGCAAAATAACATCCGAGAGAGATTGATTAGTAATCTGGCAATATTCAGTGAAACACAATTAGCACCAGCAATTGCTTAAAGACCAATCCGGTAGGGGGATATCTGTCTCTCTACAAGCAATTTCGCAACATATTTAATGTATTTGGCAAACTTTTTTTCAAATTCAAAAGTATATTTATGAAAATTTTCATCCCAGCCGTTTTTGACAGCTTTTGCCACATAATCCACCTCTTTTTGTGTGATCGAGGGGCCAGCAGCTAATATTTTTTTATTTGGTTTACTAATCATAAATGTGGAGTTTTTAGATCCATTTCTCCATCCTTAATAAAGAAATAATCTCTTCTTGATTTAATATCTGGGTATTGTTAGAGGTATATTCTTTTAAATCTCTCATCAGCTGCGGTTTTTCTAATTTACCATATGGATAGATTATATAATTATCTTCTGTTTCAATGACCCGGCGCATTTCTTCTTCGGAAACCAATATCTCGTGAATCTTTTCCCCGGGTCTAATACCCACTTCTTTTATCGGATAATCTTCTCTGTTAGTTATTGCTTTCGCCATCGCTTTTGCCAAATCTACGACATAGCAGGCCGGCATCTTTTTGACGAACAGTTGGCCGGTTTCGCCTTCAATGGTAGCCTTAAAGACCAATTCCATAGCTTCTTTTAGTCTTAAGAGAAATCTTGTCATTTCAAAGGAGGTTATGGGTAGATATTCTCCTTTTTCTATCTTTTCTTTAAAGAAAGGAATAACACTACCCCTACTTCCAATAACATTTCCATACCTCACGCAAATAAATTTAGTCGGCCATTTTCCATTTGCAGGGTTTAGCATTATTCTTTCTTGAATGGCTTTTGTCATTCCCATAACATTAACTGGTTTTACCGCTTTATCGGTACTAATCGCTACAACCACATCGACATTATTCTCAATTGCTGCCTGTCTAACATTTTCAGCGCCAATGATATTTGTTTTTACAACTTCAAAGGGATGAGATTCTCCCATTGGCACATGTTTTAAGGCGGCAGCATGATAAACAATATTAATATCTTTCATTACCTCAAAAACTATCGGATATTCCCTAACATCTCCGAACATAAATTCTAAAATGTCACTATATTCTTTAAATTCATTCTGAGTGTGATATTGTTGATCTTCATCATTGCTAAAAACTACAATTTTTTTCGGTTTAAATTTCACCAGCTCTGAAATAATATAATGCCCGAAACTGCCAGTTCCGCCAGTAACTAAAATGTTTTTATCTTTAAAATATTCTGTTGGATTTAATTTCATATTTTTTAAATTAATCTTTTAGGACATTTATACTCTGTGATCTCCGTGATTAAATTTTCAAAATCCTCAAAAATCATCTTATCTGATACTTTTTTATACCAATCTGCATTTTAAAGCAAATGATTAATACGCAGGGCATATAAAAATTTTAGCACAAAAATAAGGCAGGGGCAAGTTAAACTTGCCCCTGCCCCGGAAAAAAGCCTTAATTCATTAGTTTTATCACGTGCTCTTTTTGAATAGATTTATAAACTGCTTCAGCTAATTTTAGGGTTTCCAGACCGTCATAACATGTCCCTAATGGTTGACGGTCTTCTTTTATTGCAGAAATAAATTCTTTCCATTCTTCCAGCCAAGAACGATCTTTATTCCCAAAGTTAATTATCTTTTGGCTAAAAGGTTTTTCAAAATCTCTCTTTCCAAAAATAAGTTTTTCCGGTCCATAACTTTTGCCCAAGCCCTCGATTGCAAGATAACCATCTTTTCCATATATTTCAAAAGAAAACAAATTTTTCCATTGAGTCCAACTAATATGGCAAAAAGCAGTTTGACTTTTTTTGGTCTTGAGAATTGAAAAGACATTATCTTCCAAGGGAGAAATTTTCCAAAAATTAGTGGAAAGACTTCCGGAAACCTCACAAAACTTACCCAAAAACCAACGGGCTAAATCCAAAATATGCACGCCTTGGTCCATCAACTGACCCCCTCCACTAATTTCTTTTTTCATCCTCCAATCTTTTTCATATCCTTTTCTTCCTGTTATTCCGTAACGGCAGCGAATAAACATTGGCTCCCCGATTAATCCCTTATCTACCATTTTTTTAGCTTCGGTGACCGCCGGATGATGACGAAGATTAAAGCCGCATTTTAATTTACAGCCAGATTTTTTTACCTCTCTTAATATTGCCTCAGCCTGCTTAACATTGAGAGCGATAGGTTTTTCACACAAAACATGTTTTTTAGCCTTTAAGGCAGCAATTGCCATTTCAGCATGGAGGTTGGTGGGAGTACAGACAAGTACAGCGTCAATGTCTTTTTTCTTGATTAAATCTTTCCAATTATCAGTAATTTCACAATCAAAACTTTGAGAAAAAAGCCTTGCGTTTTTATCCTTCTTTTCTGCAGCCATCATAATTATTTCATCCCCAACTTCTTTAATGACTTTGGCTCGCCGCCAACCCTGACGGCCAGGCCCAATAATTCCTATCTTCACCCCGTTAGAAATTTGGTTTATCTTGCGCATCATAATAATTAATTAACCCCGTTAATTTTATAATTTCTAACGGGGTTCATATTATTCTTTTTAAAGTATATAAATCAGAGGACATAATTTTTGAGATTTTTTCCTTATCCCACTCTCTCCAATTATCCCATTTAGCGCTTATTGTTTTGCCGCTTAAATTATAAGACTTCTCTGAACATAAAAATAATATCAGGTCAGCTGCTAACTGAGGCGGGTCTCCACCTTCTTCTTTTTGTTTTTTTGCCTTTTTGTAAAACTCGGCTCCGGCAGCCTCTGACCCCACCTCAAGAACCTCCGCTAACATTTTAGTATTCACCGCACCCGGAGAGATTGCGTTAACTTGTATATTATATTCTTTCAATTCTTCAGCTAAGGTTTCAGTTAGGCGCACAACCGCTGCCTTTGAGGTAGCATAAGCTGAAAAATTTGGCCGGGGATTAAAAGCTCCGCCACCCGAAAAGTTTATAATCTTCCCCCAACCTTGCTTTATCATAATCGGCAAAACAGCTTTTATGAATAACGCAGTTCCATTAAGATTCACATTAATTGTCTCAATCCATTTATTGATATCGTTGTTTGCAAATAGCCCTATGGGTCCCTGAATGCCAGCGGTATTCACCAAAATATCTATTTTAGAAAATTTTTTAAATGCAGCATCTACTGCACTGTCCACTTCTCTCTTGCTGCAAACATCACAGGTTTCTAACAAAGATTCACAATTATATTTTTCTAATTCTTTGGAAACTCTGTCCAAAGTCGCTTTTGCACGGTCAATTAAAATAAGACTGCACCCCTCTTTGGCAAATGTCTCGGCAATGGTACCGCCTATACCTCCCCCTGCCCCGGTAATTATTGCTATTTTATTTTTCAATAACATATTTTTAATTTTGCATAGTCAAAGAGGACTTTGTCCTCTTTTCCACCTTCGCTTATCAAGTTTTCGCATAGCGAAAACGAAGATGGAAAAGAGATTTATCTCTTTGACTCCTTCGGAAGCTCGGTTTTTAATTATTAATACCAATACCATAATAATCAAAGCCTATATTTTTGACAACTTCTGAATCCAGAAAATTTTTACAATCTATTATTATCGGTTTTCTCATTAAATTTTTGATTTTAGAAAAATTTAAATCTTTAAATTCCGGCCACTCGGTGATTAAAAGAATAAGGTCGGAATCTTTTGCGGCATCATATGGACTCTTAAAGATAGTTAATCCCTTTATTATTTTTTGAGGATTGACCATAGGGTCAAAGGCTCTAACCTCGGCTTTATGGGAAATTAATTTTTTGGCTATTTCTAAAGCTGCCGAACGCCGCAAAGTGTTAGTTCCCGGTTTATAAGTAAGGCCTAAAATTGTAATATTTAATTTAGGAATTGAACCGAATATATTTTTTATTTTTTTTATAATTTTTTTGTTCTGCTCCTGATTTACCGTTATAATGGCATTTATTATTCGTGTTTTCACTTTTTTGCGTTTCCCAATGTCTTCTAAGATTCGAAGGTCCCTGGCAAGCGTACCACCAGAAAATCCCAAACCCGGATTTAAAAACGCGTATTGGCCAATCCGTTTATCACTTTTCATGCCTTCAGCAACTTTCTTGGCATTAGCGCCCATTACTTCACATAAATCCGCTATCTCATTTATAAAGCTGATAGAACCCGCTAAATAAGAATTGATAGCATGTTTTACCATTTCGGCGCTATTTAAATCCATATATATTTTAGGGGCTTTAATAAAAAAATATAGTTTTTCTATTTTTTCTTTTGTATCTTTGTTCTCTAATCCGATAATTAATCTATCGGGCTCTGTAAACCTTTTTAACGCTTGCCCGAGCATCAAATTTTCCGGGTTATAAACTATTTCAAATGAGAGGCCTTTATTTTTATTTAAAATAAACTCTTTAAGAGTTTTAGATGTCCCAACTGGCATCTGGCTCATAGTCACCAATGTGAATCTCTTTGGCGCAAATTTAGCTATTTTCTCACAAGCATTATAGATAATCGACAAATCTAATTTATCTTTTTTATCGACCGGCGTATCAAAAGTTAGAAAAATAAAATTTGCTCCATTAAGCGCGTTTTGAAAAGAATCTGTAAAACTGATACTTTTTCTTTTTATGTTTTTAGCCAACAATTCTTTTAGTCCCGGCTCATATAATGGCGGTTTCCCCTTTTTTAGATTATTTATAATTTCAGCATTAAAATCTACTCCACAAACTTTATATCCTGCATTAGCTAAACAAGATGAAACAACACATCCAAGATGCCATAAACCAATGACACATATTTTATTTCCCAGCTTCATAAAAAATACTAAGCTTTTATTAATCTCTGAGCTGCTATTCTTATTGCTTCATCAGAATTATATCTCGGTTCCCAACCCAATTTTTTAATTTTATTAATATTATAGAGTACTACGGGAACATCTCCCTTCCAACCAGTTTTTCCTCCTGTATATTTCAATTTTACATTCTTCAAACCCATCTCTTCAATAATAATCTTAGCTATCTTATTTACTCCGGTAAAAGATTCGTTGCCTAAATTATAAACATCACATTGTTTCTTAGATTTTTTAAAAGCAGTAAGCATACCATCAATACAGTCCTCAATCAAAAAGAAATTCTTCCGTTGTTTTCCGTTGCCTAAAATTAAAAGTTCTTTAGAATTTCTCTTTAACTTTTGAATAAAATCAAAAATCACACTGTGATCCATTCTTGCTCCTACAACATTTCCAAATCTAAATATCCATGCTTTTATATCAAACAAAAAAGAATAGGCACTAATTAAACCTTCGCTAGCAAGTTTGCCGGCACCGTAAAGAGACAGTGGCAATAAAGGCCCATCGCTCTCAGAAAGATATATCCCTTTCATATCTCCATAAACTGTAGAGCTTGAAGGAAATAAAATTTTATCAATACCCAGCTGTCTCATTGCTTCTAAAACATTCCGAGTAGCGATAGTACAATTTTTAAGGTCTAAATCAGTTATTTCATTTCCTTTGCGAATGTCTGTATTCGCGGCAAAATGCCAAATAACATTATGGCTCTTCATTGCTTTTTTTAATGTTTCAAAATCTAACAAATCTTCTTTGATAAATTCAAAATTTTTATTCTTAAGATTATGTGAAATATTCTCTAAGTGACCCTTAGAAAGATTGTCATAAACTGTAACTTTATGACCTTCTTTAAGCAACCTATCAACTAAATGTGAACCAATAAA
>Ga0315294_10000392_pt1 | contig 47349 bp, 39 predicted proteins | sample YL17G13_40_MG_FD_203626 | JGI IMG/M metagenome (GOLD analysis project Ga0315294, IMG submission 203626) | Sediment microbial communities from Yellowstone Lake, YNP, Wyoming, USA - YL17G13_40 | ecosystem: Environmental > Aquatic > Freshwater > Lake > Sediment | place: USA: Wyoming | collected... | reverse complement strand
TCATGAAGTGGCAGCCGCCAACCTGATCAGTGCCGCAACCCGGACCAATCCAACGGCCATTCATGCGCCACGCATCCTCACATTCGTCAAGGACGCGGCGCGTGAACATTACCAGTTCCTGCTGTATTCCATTCCGATTGATGGCAGGAATGTGGAGCGCCTCAGCATCCGCCTCGAATCACCGGACTCCTGCCTGGTGACCCTGGCCGTATCAATCGAAGTTTGAGATCGGGGTCATCCTCGAGGCAAGAACAGGGAAAGAACCCCGAACAGAGGGTCACTCTTTGGCAAGGTTGCACTCTACCACTGAGTTGCTCCCGCGTATGCGATTGAGACTGTATCAATCAAGGCGTTTCCGCTCAAGTCAGCCGGCAACACGCCTCCAGCAGTGACCTGCGGGCGGAGCGGAGGACGGCAGGATCCTTCGCGGCGGGACGCGAGGCGCACGCTGGACCAGGGACCGCCCTTCCCCGGGTAGACCCGGACGAGTTCCATGTCCAGCAGGCGGTTGAGCCACTTGCCGCCCGGTTCACAGCAGGTGTAGAACCAGACCCGGTCACCGGCCGCCCTGAGAGCGTCATACGCCTCCCGGCTTCCCTGATACGCGTTGCACTTCGGGCACCAGATGTCCACCGAGCCGACGAGTTCGTGGTCCTCGATGGCGTCCATGACCGGGACGCCCGGCAGGTACTTGCGGACCATGCCGGTCACGATGCGGTAGTCAGCGGCCGTCTCGGGCCGCGGCTCGTCCGCCACGTGCTGAATCCAGCGCCCGCGCCATCCATTGCGGTCGATCTCTCCACGAAGCGCGGAGGCAATGGCCCTGATGTCGGCATCCCCGGCGGGCGACGACGCGGGAGGTCCGTCCAGCACGACGCTGAACCCGGGTCCCCGCCGGACGGCGAAATGACCGCCTTCGATCGTGTGGAGGCCGGCCCGGGTGAACGTGTCCACGAACCGCCGGAGCCGCGCGGAGTCCAGGATGGGCACGCCGGCGCGGCGCCGGAAGACGAGGTTCAGGGGGATCCAGAACGTGTTCTGCCGGGCGAGGCCATGGCGGGAGTGTCGAACCAGTTCGTGTACGGGAAGCTCGACTTCCCCGCGGGGGGGACGACCGCGCGATGCACGCGCACGTCGAGGGCAAGCGAAGGACCCCGCCCGACCGAAACGAAGTACCGCCTGGGGCCCGGCCCCGCATCGGGGGCGACGGGCAGATGAAGCCGGAGCGCGACCACGGGGGAGGCCGGGCGCACGGTGGCGTCGACGGGCTCCATGGCATCGAACACGCGGAAGGGCGCCCGCCGGATCACGTGAGGATTCCGGCCTGACTTGCGCGTCCCGATGAAGATGACGGGGCCGGTATTGGCCTCGACGGGAACATCCACGAGGTTGAACCAGCGAGCCCCGCGCACGGGTCTGTCCCCCTCCGTCACCGACAGAGGAAGCGTCCGCCCGGGAGGGCCGTTGACGAGGACGTGGACCGCTGCCGTCCCGCCCCGGGGCACGTCGAGCCGCGCCCGCATCCGCGGGGATCTCCCGACCGCGGAATCCGGGAACAGGAACTCGAGGCTGTCTCTGAACTCGCACCTCACCGGACGCCTACGGATCCGGGTAGGACTGGCCGAGCTTGCGCGCGTCCTCGCGCACGCGGTCGAGCGAGTAGTTGTCCGCCCCGTGCATGTCCTTCATCCAGGCGTGGAGCTCGCGCCGGAGTTCGCGAACGAGTTCGGGCTTCTCCCCCGCCAGGTTCCTGGTCTCGCCCAGGTCGTCGGCGAGGTTGTAGAGCTCGATGGCCAGCCGCTTGGACTCCGGGGGGCTGAACTCCTTCTTCTTCTTCGCGGCCTTCGCGCGGGCGGATTCGATCTCGGCCGCCGTGGGCACGTAGGGCGGATACTCGATCAGCTTCCAGGAACCCCGGCGCACGACCGCGCCCTGCCACTGCGTGAACATGGTCTCCCGGACGCTCTCCTTCTCTCCCCTGAGCACGGGCACAAGGCTGACCCCGTCGATCTTCTGCTTCTCCGGTATCGGGACCCTGGCGATTCCCAGGAGGGTGGGGTAGACGTCCTCGACCGCGGTCAGGGCCGCGGTCACGGACCCGGGCTTCGTCACCCCCGGCCACCTGACGATGAGCGGGACCCGGATCCCGCCCTCGTAAACGGTCGCCTTCCCCCCGCGGAGGGGGGCGTTGGACGTGATGGGAATCCCGCCCTTCGTCTCGGGATTGACCTCCCCGCCGTTGTCGGAAAGGAAGACGACGACCGTGTTCTCCTCGATACCCAGCTCGCGGATCCGGTCCAGGATCCTGCCCGTGCTCGCGTCCAGGCTCTCGACGATCGCGGCGTAGTCGGGATTGATCGTGATCCCGGCGGCCTTCGCCCTCTCCCGGTAGGCGGCGGTCAGTTCCGGCTTGCCCTGGCCCTCGATCGGCGTGTGGACCGCGAAGTGCGAGAGCGTGAGCAGGAACGGCCGGCCCCGGTTCGCGGCCATGAACTCCTCCGCCTTCGCCGTCATGGCGTCGACGAGGTACCCGGGATTCTCGCCGGCCGCGAGGTCCAGGAAGTGGTTCTCGCCCTCGAAATACGGGTAGCGGTAGTTGGGCAGGAAGTACCAGTCCTCGGTGAACGCGCACGAGCCGAAGCCCCGGTCCCGCTCGCCCTGGTCCTGCCAGTGGCGCACGCCCCACTTGCCGATGTGGCCGGTCGCGTAGCCCGCGGCCCGCATCACCTCGGCGTACGTGACCTCGCCGGGCGGGAGGGGGTCCCACGGCGTCGCCAGGCAGGGCTGTTTCGCGCCGTAGAGCCGGGCGAGCCGGCTCGGGTTCTTTCCCGTCAGGAACCCGACCCGCGAGGGCATGCAGACGGTGCAGACGTGGGCCTCGGTGAACCTGACACCCCCGCGCGCGAACCGGTCGATGTTCGGGGTCGCGAAGACGCGGTTGCCGTAACAGCCGAGATCCGCCCACCCCAGGTCGTCGGCAAGTATGAACACGACGTTGGGCTGGCGGGCCCGGGTGCCCATGGCCCACCCGGCCCGGGACGGGAGCAGGACGAAGACGATGAAGGCGGCGAGCAGGAGCCGGACCAGGAACCACTTCATGCTCCCCGGATCGCAGCACGGGCCGCGCACCGCCATCCCGTCAGCGGCCGGGCATCACCCAGCCGTGGCCCTCGATATGCCGGGGATACGCGGCCGAGGCGAACGCGATCCGGGAAAGGAGGGCGGCCTTCATCTCCCCGCGGACGGAACGGCAGGCGGAATCGTCCCAGAGGTTCACCCATTCGCCGGGGTCCCGTTCGAGATCGTAGAGCTCGCCGCGCAACTCCGCCGGTGCCCGCGCGAGCGCGGAGAGCCGGCCGGGTGCGTACAGGATCAGCTTCCACCCCCCGGCGCGCCACATCCACGCCGGGCCTTCCTGTTCGGCCTCGTAACCCATCCCATGCATCTCGGCGAACGATCCGGCGCGCCTCGCCCCGCCCAGCAGGTCGAGCCCGGGGAGGAAGTGCGGGATCTCTCCTCCCGTCGCCCCGATGACGGTCGGAACGATGTCCACGAGCTCGGCCGGCCGGTCGTCGACGGTGCCGCGCAGGATCTCCGGGACCCGTGACCCGGACAGGATGAGCGGAACCCGGACGCTTCCCTCGTAGAGACAGTACTTGCTGAACCGGTGGCCCCGATCTCCCAGCATCTCCCCGTGGTCGGAGGCGAAAACGACAAGGGAGCCGTCCAGCTCCCCCGTCTCCGCCAGCCGCGCGAGCAACTGCCCGAAGAGATCGTCGCAGAAGGTGCACAGCGCCCAGTAGCGAAGGGTCGTCCGGCGCCGCTCCTCCGCCGACATCCCCTCCCAGTGTCCGCGCCAGCGCGCCGGCGGCGGCACGTGGCCAGCCGGCTCCTCCTGCCACGGAGGCGCTGGACGGTCAGGAATCCGGCCGAGGTCGTAGAGATCCTCGTATCCCGGGGGCACCCCGAATCCCGGGTGCGGGAAGTTGAACGAAAGGTACAGGAACAGCGGCCGCGACCGGTCGCGGCCGGTCTCGAGGAAGTCCAGCGCCCGTTGCGTGAGCCACCCCTCGAACTGGAGTGGGCCGGGAACGGCGCTCGTGCGCCCGACGTATCCGGCCGGGTCCTCGCCGCCGCCGCCGTAGGCACGCTTCTCCTCCTTGAGGCGGGCCGCATCCCCGGGGAGGCTCCCGTCCATGGTGGCCGCGCCCGGTTCCGCCTCGATCCCGCGCGAAACGGCCCGGACCTCGAATCCGCGGGTGGACCGCTCGATCGGGGCGCCCGGCGGGAAGAACGGCTCGCCCTCGTACCAGTGGGTCTTGCCGAACCCCGCGGTCTGGTAGCCGAGGTCGCGGAGCCGCTGGGGCAGGACGGGAAGCGGGAGCAGGTCATCCTGCGGGACGATCTGGGTGTTGTGCCGCAGTCCCGACTGCGAGCCGTAGAGGCCGAGCATCATCGAGTACCTGCTGGGCACGCACATGGGGACCTGGCAGACCGCCTGCGAGAACCGGACGCCGCGCGCGGCAAGGGCGTCGAGATGCGGGGTTCTGACGAGGGGATTGACGCACCCGAGCGCATCCCACCGGTGCTGGTCGGTCTGCAGGAAAATGATGTTGGGCGGCCGGCTCGCGGGCATGCCCTCGCTACTCCCCCCGGGCCAGCCACGGCCGGGGCGCAAGCCGGCGGACGCGGGCCAGCCGCCGCCGCCACGCCGCCGGATCGCGGCCCAGGTCACGGCCGGTCACGGCGACCAGCTCCGCGCGCGCGTGCGCCGCAAGGTACGCGCGCGCGTCGCCGAGGTACCTCGCGAGGATCCGCGCACCCGCCGGCGACCCGCACCGGGCCATCGCCCGGCCGATCGCGACCTCGAGATAGCCGGACCGCTCGTCCCAGACCCCGGGCTGGAACGACTTCGTTGTCAGCCCGTGGAGCCCCGGCTTGGCGTGCAGGATCGCGAGCGCGGGAACTGCTTCCGGCCGCCCGAGCCGCTCGGCGGCGAGGCAGATCGCCTGGGTGTAGTAGAACGCGCCGGACGGGTACCGGGCGAGATTCCGCGGCGAGCCGTCCAGCATCTCGGCCACCCGCCGCATGTACGGGATGACCCGGGGCTCGCGGGCCAGCCCGAGGGTATACAGGAGCCGGCAGGCCAGCGGCATGCCGGTGCCATCGGGCGGTGGCGGAGCGTGCCGGGAGGAAAGCTCGGGCAGGCGGCCGCCCGCCAGCTCGGCCGCGAGGCGATCGAGCAGGACGCGAGATCCCAGCCGGGACCCGTTCCAGGCCAGCAGACGCGCGAGGAGAAGCCGGCGTTCGCCCCGCGCCTTGCCGTAAGCGGCGGCGAGCGCGGGCAGGGCCCGGCGCCCCGCCGCGCACACGAGGGCGACGGGCTGGGGCGCCCGTTCGGGCAGCGTCCACGCGTCTTCGGCGTAGTTGAGCTCGCGCCCGGTCAGCCCGGCGACGAGCCGCGCAACCCCGGACGCCGAGGGCGCCCCGTCGCCCAGGGCCCGCCGCCGCAGGATCCCGCGCGGCAGCGCCCGGTCCGCCACGAGCGCGCGCTGGAGCGCCTTCACCGGGAGCCGCCGCGGCGCCACCCGGGCGCGCACCGCCATCGCCGCCGCGGTGCCCGTCGCGCCCCCGAGGTTCTGCATGTCGGACTGCATCCGCGCGAGCGCGAGCCCCTCGTGGGAGGCCGAGTACGCCTTGCCGCCCACGACCAGCCCGTCGAGCCGCACGGGAACCACGGCCCGGTACGGGATCTCGGCGGTCACCTTGCCCATGTCGAGCCCCCACCACGCCCAGTCCGCGGACGTCTGCCCCTTGATGTCGCGGCCGTCATGGCACAGGCAGACGACGTCTGCATGGCGCCGGTGGACGAACTCGTCGCGCAGGGTCACCCGGGCCGACCCCGTCACGTGCCGGCTCTCCCGCGGAGCCAGGTACGGCCCGTGGTCCCACCACATGAACCGGCGGCGGCCCGCTAGGATCGCGCGCGTGAGGTCCGCCGGATCGTCCACGCGGGCCCAGCCCGCGAAGGAATTCGTGGGGACGCCCGGTTTCGCCGCCGGGGGCAACGACCAGTACAGCGGAAGCCCGTCCCGGCGGGAGCCGAACTCGACCGCCCCTCCCGCGTGCGCCGCCACGTCCCCGTCGCCCGTGGATTCCACGGTAACCGCCGCCCGCACCGCCGCGAGCCCGTCCGGCGTCGCCACGAGGACCCCGGCGACCGCCCGGCCGCGGACGAGGGTCCCCGCCACGGTGGTCCGGAAGCGCACTTTCACGCCGGCCTCGAGCGACCACTCGAGCAGGGCGTGCATCTTGGCCTCGACGTGCCAGAGCCCGCTGTCGGGCAACCGGTCCAGGTGGCCGGTCTGGGCCGGAGTCGCGCCCACCCGCCGGGCCGTCCTGCGGTACCGGCAATCCACCTCGGCCGTGTAGCCGTTCTTGAACCCATACCAGTACGTGTTGACGCCCCCGATCGTGCCCGTGCCGCCCAGTCCCGAATGCATCTCGACCAGGATCGTGCGCGCGCCGCGCCCGGACGCGACCGGCGCCGCGACCGCCCCCGCGGTTCCGCCGCCGGCCACGACCACGTCCGCCGCGTCGAGCACCGGGATCGTCTCCGCCCGGACCCGGACGGTGGCCTTGGCTCCCGCGCCCCGCGGGGCTCCCAACTCGCGCACGGCTTCCCTCTCCCGCCGCGCGCTTGCCGCCGGCACCCCGCACTCCGCCACGCACCGCCTCGCAACCGGCCGGGGGCCCTTCCGGGCCGCCACCGCCAGCTTCGCCGCGGCGGCCTCCCCCGCCCGTGCCGCCGCGACGGGGTCGAACCATCCCATTGCGGCGGCCTCGTTGGGCTCCGCCGCCGAGGACAGCACGGCGAGATTCGAGTGCACGCGCGGACCACGAGCCAGTATCCACGGCGACGCCATGCCGAGTTCGTAGCTCGCATGCGTGAATGCGGCTCCCCGCAGTCCCGGCACCTTGGCCTTCAGTCGCTCGACCAGTGCGACCGTCCGCCGCCGCGCCTCGATCTCGGCGGCCATGAGCCCGTCCAGGTCGGCGGATGGGAGCGCCAGGTCGAACCACGCCTCGAGCAGGCGGTGATCGGGCCCCAGGAAACCTTCCCGCCACTCGCCTTCGGGTACGGCCCGCAACGCCTTCGGATCACAGCCCGTGAATTCGATCGTCCGCGCCGCCCGGACCGTGTCGGGCAACAGCCACCGCGGCTCGAACCGCTCCCCTGCCAGCCGGGCGACCAGCCCCCATTCCGTCGCGTCCGCGACCGCCCGCGCCAGCACCGCCCGCCGGCCCCACTTGCCCGCCACCACCACGCCCGCCAGCCGCCCGCCATCCCGGATGACGCCGACCGGCTGGCTCGCATAAAGGAGCCGGACGCCCGCCGCCAGCAGGACGTCCTCGAGCCCGCGCTTCATGGTGTCCGGGTGGAGCGCGACCCGCCGTCCCCGCTCCACCCTCCGCGAGGCAGCGCCGATCCAGGGCGCGAGGAGTGCGGGAGGGTGATGAAGCGCCTCCGCATCCATCCACGGCCGGTACAGTGCGGCGGTCTCGTACCCGGGACACGTGCGCGGCTCCACGAGCACCACCCGGGCCCCGCGCCGCGCCGCGCCCAGCGCAGCCGCGCACCCCGCGAACGACGCGCCGGCCACCACCAGATCGGCCTCAGCCTCCACCGCGATCCGCCGTGCGGAAACGAACAGCCGCCCTGCGGCCCCGCCGCCCCCGCCTCCGCGTCCCATAGGCCATGATCCTACCAAACACGGACTTCCGAATCGGGCTATCATCATGCGGATGATGGCCAGCAGGAAGGGCAGGAAGCTGACGCGGGCCACGCTGGCGGCGGACATACTGGAGGGAACCCTCGACCGGGAAACGGGGGTCCGCAGTTTCAAGGGCATCCCGTTCGCCGCGCCGCCGATCGGAGAGCTTCGCTGGAAGCCACCCCAGCCGGCCCGGCCCCGGAAGGGAGCCCGCGGGGCCGGGGCCTTCGGCCCGCGCGCCATGCAGAATCCGCTGTTCGGCGACATGGTCTTCCGGGCCCGCGGCATGAGCGAGGACTGCCTCTACCTCAACGTCTGGACCTCCATCCCGAAGGACGGGCTCCTGCCCGTGCTGGTGTACTTCTACGGGGGCGGGTTCGGCGCGGGAGACGGGTCTGAACCGCGCTACGACGGCGCCAGCATGGCCAGGCAGGACATCGTGACGGTCACCGTGAACTACCGGCTCGGTGTCTTTGGATTCCTCGCGCACCCGGAGCTGACGAAGGAGTCGCCGCACGGGGCCTCCGGGAACTACGGGCTCATGGATCAGCAGGCCGCGCTCGTCTGGGTCCGGGACAACATCGCCGCGTTCGGAGGGGATCCGGCCCGGGTGACCATCGCGGGCGAATCCGCGGGGTCGATCTCGGTCTGCGCCCAGATGGCTTCCCCCCTCTCACAGGGGCTGTTCGCGGGCGCGATCGGCGAGTCCGGATCGATGACGAAGAACCGCCGGGCCCTGGCGGACGCCGAACGGAGCGGAGCCAGATTCGCGGCCGGGCTCGGTATCGGCAAGGCGCCATCGCTGGCCAAGCTCCGGAGGATCTCCGCCACGAAGCTCCTGGAAGCCGCCGGCAGGAAGGATACGCCATGGTTCTGGCCGATCGTGGACGGCTGGTTCCTGCCCAAGCCGCCGGCCGACGTCTTCGCCGCAGGCGAGCAGGCGCGCGTGCCCCTCCTGGCCGGGTCGAACTCGGCAGAGGGGTCCTGGACCTGGCTGTTGGGCAAGGACAAGCCGACGGTCGGGAACTACCGGGCAGTTTTGACTAAGCTCTACGCCGAGGCCGCCGACGAGGTGTTCAGCGCCTACCCGGCGTCCACGGAGCCGCAGGTCATGGACGCCGCCCAGGACCTGGAGTCGGACCGGTTCATCGCGCACGAAACCTGGAAGTGGGTGGAGGCCGCGACCCGGACCGGCGGGAAGCCGACGTGGTACTACCTGTATGCCCATCCCCGGCCTCCGGGCTCGCGCGGAGCCTCGCATTCGGCCGAGATCGAATACGCGCTGGGCAACCTGGACGTCAGCCCCGTCTACGCGTGGACGCCGGACGACTATGCGGTTTCGAGAACCTTGCAGGAATACTTCGCCAACTTCGTGAGGACCGGCAATCCCAATGGACCGGGCCTCCCGGAATGGCCCGAATATGGGACCGGTAAGCGGATGACGATCGACGTGGCCACGCGCGCCGAGCCCGTACGGGTGCGGGCGCGATACGAACTGCTGGACCGGCTCCAGGACCGGGAGTAGGGGCGCACAACGCGAAGCCCGCGGGCACTTAAGGTGCCCGCGGGCTTGCCGTCTAACCCGACTTGTCGCTAGGGCGCGACTTTCGCGAACTCATCCTTGGTGAGTCCGTAGTTGTTCATGAAGAAATCGGGCGGCTGAAGCTTCCACGTCTCGTCGTCGTACTCGTACGTGAAGCTGAACGCCAGGTTCAGCGTGATACCGGCCTGCTGGACGATGTAGTTGGCGATCATGGTAGTCGCCACGCTCGCGGCCGCTGCCGCGAACGACTTCTGCAGGTCCTCCTTCGCCGGCATCGGCATGTAGAACGTCGTCGCCTTCGTGTACCGCTCCAGGGCGGGCTCCCGGTCGGCGACCCCGTGCTCGTCCAACCGGCTGTAGCCGCCGAACGCGATCACCTGGCGCTTCTTGACGTCGAGCGCCATGATGTCGATTCCGATGAAATCCTCGCGGTACTTCTTGATCACGCCCTTGTAGACGTACACGGCCACGGACACCGCCGTCGTGAACGGCGGGAACGCGCCGAGCGGGTTCTGCGGCAGGTAGGCGGCCGAGATGTTCACGGTGATACGGCTGATCACGACGACATCCGCGCCCACGGAAGCCCCGAACGCGTACAGCTTCTCGTAGGCGGGCTCGCCCTGGCCGACCGCGTTGGGACCCGTGATCGGGGCCGGGAACCAGCCCTGGCAGAAGCCCTTGTAGTTCTGCTTCGGGAAGATCTCGTTCCGGGTCAGCTTGGCGCTCGCCAGCTTCTCGACCAGAACGTTCTTCCTGACGAGCAGGACCCGGTTCTTCTTCCAGAGGGCGCCGATGAGGCTGTTGGTCACCTGGTACGAGGCGTCCTCGTACACGGGCTGGCGGGAGATTGCGCCCGCGCAGCCGTACTGCATGTACCCCTTGCAGAACCCCGGGTCCTCGGACCAGTCCACGGTCGGCAGGACCGCGAACGTGATCTTCCCCGACTTGATCATCTTGTCGATGTCCTCGCCGCCCTTCATGTACAACCCGGCGGGCGAACACCCGACCAGGTACAGGGCGGCCGCCGCGGCAAGCCAGCCCTTTAACCTCCCGGCACGACCGTGCATGTTCATCGAATTCCTCCTGTGGTTGTTGCGGTCATCTCGGTCATCCGAAACAAGTACGCGTTGTCGCTCAAGGCAGGTTCCAGACGCGACATGATGCCGTCGAGGTGGCGACTCCGGGCGAACTGGTTGGAGCGCTGGGTCGAGTTCCACGCGTTGATGATGTTGACGGTGTAGAACGTGGCGAAGACGGCGGTCAGCACGGCCGGAAGGATGTAGACGGTGGGGGCGTGGTCGCGCGACCGCTCGTACTCCCAGGCGGCGAACGACCCGTACCCGAGCATGCCGCAGAACGCGAAGTTCTGGACGGCGTCGAAGGTCATCCCGGCCCACGCCTGGCCGGAACCCGGGAGCACGGCCGAGAAGACCATGGCCAGCCCGGGGCTCTTCGTGCCGATGGACGGGTTCCTCCGGATCTCGGAACCCAGGCCCCGGATCCCGTCGCGGTACGGGAACGACTCGTCCTTCTCGAGCCCGTCGAACAGCTCCGCCGCCGAGCCGAGCTGGTTGGATTCCAGCCGCGCGCAGGCCTTGACGAAGCTCGCCCGCTGGGCGAACTCGGGGACGGTCACGAGGTCGCGCACGTAAAACTCCGCCTCCACCGGCTTGCCGTCCATGAGGAGGCAGACCGCCTGCGCCATCCCGAGCTCGCGGATGTAGGCGGTGTCCTGGGGGAACGCCTCGCTCAGCACGGTCACCAGCCGGCCCATCTCGTCGAACCGGCGGGCGACCAGGCAGGAGGCGAACGCCTCGCGGCCGGCCTCCTTGCGGGCCGCGGCGTCCCGGCCCAGCCGGATGTAGGCCAGGTTGAAGGCGTATGAGAGGTAATAGTCCTTGGCGGCGAAACACGCCGCCCCCAGCGACCGCAGGTCCTGGTCATCGAGCGGCCTCGCCCGGGCCGGCTGCGCCGCCAGCCAGGTCGAAGTCAGGACGCAGAACGCGCCAATCAGTCTTCCGGAACACCGCGTTGGCCTCCGGGGGATCGTACACCTTGATCTCTCCCCCGACGGCGATCGGGTAGTAGTGCAGGCGCCGCTGCATGTCCCCGTTCTCGCGGATGTAGATCCGCTCGATCCCCATGAGGAATCCCGCGAAGAACCCGTACCTGTCCATGCACGCCACCGTGTACCGGGAACAGGACGGGAAGCACGGACACGTGCGGCCCTGGCGGGGAGCCACCTTCCGCTGGTACCCGGCGATCCAGCGGTCGTACCACGCGCTCCCGGACGCGACTCCCGCGTCGTGCAGGGGCGGTCCGGCGAAATTCCACCCCCAACTGATACCGGATTCCCGCTGAGCCGCGGCCGCCGTTCCCGTACAGGAGCCGGCGGTAACAAGAACGAGAAGGAGCCGGTGGAGTATGCGGCCGGCTGGAGCGTCAGCGTCCCCAGCCAAATGGATTCTGCTTCACCATCAGCTCGAGGTGATGGTACGCGCTCAAGCGCGCCGCGATGCCCGGGGTCGTCTCGTCGAACCCGACATTGCCGGCCTTGATGCCGCCGCCGACCGCGGAGAGCCCTCCCGTCAGCATCGCGACCCCGAGCCCGAAGCTGCCCGAGGCGGCCTCGCCCTTCGCGCTGTTCATGTAGACGACCTGCCCCGTCGCCACCGAGATGATCTTGACGTCGATCACGATCCGGGCCGTCCCGGTCTCGGACTTGATCTGGGCGCCGCCGCCCGACATCGTGGCGAAGTTCACGGCGCCGCCGGTCAGCGAGGTGCCCGTTCTCTTGATCCCGAACTCGGTGATGCTCCCGGTGACCAGGTATTCCGCGCCGGTCATCTGGGCGAGCGCGGCGCCGTTGTCGGCGGTGAGGCCCGTCATCCCGAGCTTCTTCTCCTCGATCACGGTCAGCAGCCGCTTGCGGTCGATGACGAAGAACCGGTTCGACTGCACGAGCGCGGTTTCGAACATGTCCGAGCAGAACTTGCCCAGGACCTTGGATTCGAAGAAACTGTTGTTCTCGAAATCCACGACGGCGACCTTGGGTTCCTTCCCCGTATGCGTGTAGGGGCCCAGATCCGGGAACTCGACGGACTGTCCGGAACTGGTCATGGTCTGCGGCGTCGCGCACCCGCCGATGATGACGGCGAGCACCGCGGACGCGAACGCGAGGGAACGGAGAGGCGCAAGAGTGACTCTGGGTGTGGCTTCGCGTGTAGTCATTGACGACAAATGTCCCATACGCGCCCGGTGTTGTCAAGCCGCAGAGGGGCGATCTGACACCCGGCCACGATCCTGACCGCCGTCAGTTCCCCAAGCTGCGACCCGCCCAGCGCGCCGCGTTGCTGAGGAGGCCCTGGAACGACGGATTCCCGAGGGCGCGCGGGTCGTGGCCGTTGGCGAGGTAGCAGACGCGGGCGCGGCCGGCCTCGCGCACGGACACCATCGGGTGCCGGCGCCCCTCGAACTCCGCGGTCGCCAGCACCTCCACGGGATCGCCGACGGGCTCGGTGATGTAGAGCTCGTCCTCGATCTCGAAGTCCTTGATGCCACGGGTGACCTGATGGTCCCGGCCGATCGAAACCGTGAACCGGCCGAACGGCGGGTGGTGGACGAACCGGGATCCGATCAGCCCCAGCCACTTCGCGTGGAACTCCGGGGTCTCGGCGACGACGCTGGCGGTATGGATGGCCACCAGTCCCAGTCCCCCCGCGACGCGGACCGCGACGGCCTCCTGCTCCTCCGGCGTCATCCGCATCCCGTTCGTGTATATGACCAGCGCGGCAGTCTCCTCCCCCCCGCGTTGCTGTTCACCCCAGCCCACGTGCATGGTGGCCTCGATCCCGGCCCGCAGGAGGGCTTCCTTCAGGATCGTGCCCGCCCCCACGAGATCGTGCCAGTCGTCGTTGCCCCCGATCAGGACCCTCACGCGCATCATCGTGGCGGAATCATACCATGTGCTATCGTCGGGCTGTGACTCTTTGCTGTTCGACCGTGAGCTTCCGCGGAAGCCTGGCTCAGGCGGTTGGCCGGGTGGCCGGGCTCGGGTTCACGCACGCCGACCTCGTGGCCATCCCGTACTACCGGCAGGCTCTTCCGGAAGAGATGGTGCAGGATCCCGCGAGGCAGGCCGCGGCAATCTCCGCCGCGCTGGCGGAAGCGGGGATCAAGCCCGCTACGTTCAACGCCGCGGTCGGGGACCTGGACGACCGGAGCCCGGCCGCCATGGAGCGGCGGGCGCGCGAGTGGAACGGGCTGGCGGCGGTCATGGAGGCCCTGCACGTCCGGATCGCCTCCTTCTACCCGGGGTATCTCAAGCAGGGCGACCCCTGGCACGAGGCGCTCGACCGGATCGCCGCCAGCGCCGCCGAGATGCTCGCGGTTGCGCGATCCCGCGGTGTCGAGTTCCTGCTCGAGGCCCACTATGACACGCCGGTTGCGACGCCGGACCAGCTTCGGGCGCTGATCGCGGCGATGCCCGCCCTCCGGTTCGTCTACGACCCCAGCCACTTCGCCATGCAGGGACTGGACCCGGCGGAGACGGAGTTCCTCCTGGACCGCACGGCCCACGTCCATGTCCGGGACGCGGCCCCGGGCAAGATGAGCGTCATGGGAGGAACCGGGACCGTGGACTTCGGACGGCTCCTGACCGCGCTCCGGGAACGCCGCTACCGCGGGTACGTGGCTCTCGAATGCCTGCCGCCCGACACGGGTGAACCCGACCACGACATCCTGGCGGTCAAACGCCTCGTGGAAGCGGCGCTACAATAGCCGCGTGCCGCATTCTCGCGTGACGCTCATCGTCCCCGGATCTCCAGCCGTACTGCGGCTGGCCGCCCGCCAGGGAATCCCGGCCGTCCGGGTACCCGAAGGCATCGAGATCGCGCTCCTGCGGCCCGGGATCGATGCCATCCTTTTGGAGGCGCCCCGCGACTTCGCCCGTAAGGACTGGCGGGGCTTTCGTACGCTCGCCGTGGATGTCGGGAACCTAGACGCCGACGAGGTCAAGATCGAAGTGGTCCTGTCGGGATCGGCCGGCGAACGCGACCCCTGGAAGACCGCGAAGTTCACCGCGCTGGTTCCGCCCGGCAGTCGGGCGAAGTGGCGGATTCCCTTGCAGCAGCTTCGGTATTCGGCAACCTGGGGATCGCCATGGGGCTGGCCGCGGCAGAAGGGGCTGGGGTGCCTCGAGTCGTGCGGCCTGCTGGACACCCGCCGGGTGGGGGCGATCCGGATCGGATTCAGCGCCCTCGAGCGCAAGGGACGGCTGGCTCCCCTGGCCGTCGAGGACCCGAAGTGGACGACACCGGCGCGGATCGGACTCTACGGAATCCGGCTCGAGGATCCGGTCCGGCCCGGGAAGTGGATTGACCGGTACGGCCAATCCTCAGCCGTTTCGTGGCCGGGCAAGGTCCGCGCCGACACCGATATCGTCCGCGCCGACCGCCGCGAGGCCGCCGAGCTGGCCCGGGCCGGGCCGTGCCCGGGCCGCGACTGCTTCCAGGCCTGGACGGGCCGGGCGCCGAGGACGGCGTCCGGGTTCTTCCGGGTGGAGGAGGTGGACGGCCGCTGGTGGCTGATCGCTCCGTCCGGCCGGCCCTACTACGCCACCGGTATGGATGTCGTCATCTGCGGCGTGGACGCCCGGCTGGACCCTCTGGTGCTCTCCGCGCACGCGTGGCTCCCGCCGCAGACCGGCCCTCTGCGCGACGCCTGGAGCGGCGGTGACGGCCGGCAACGCGGGCTGTCCCTCTACCGGGCCAATCTCATCCGCAAGTGGGGCCCCGGGTTCCGGCGCCGCTGGCTGGACCGCGCCATCGCCCGCCAGCTCGCGTGGGGGTTCACGTCGATCGGGAACTGGTCGGATCACGCCCTCTTCCCCCACCGGAGGCTCCCGTGGTTCTCGACGGGGCCGTCCTACGCGGGCATGAAGACGCCGTACGTCGCCAAACTCATTCACGACGCCTTCGACCCCGGGTTCGACCGCGAGGCCCGGCAGGCGGCCGCCGGGCTCGGCGTCCACCGCAGCGACCCCTGGCTCGTCGGCCACTTCCTCTCCAACGAGGTGGGATGGAACGACTTCCCGGTCCGCGTGCTCGCGCTCCCCGCGCGCCAGCCGTCGCGGGCGGAACTCGTGCGGCGGCTCAAGCGCCGGTACGGCGACATCTGGAAGCTGAACCGCGCCTGGGGCGCCGCGGCCCGGAACTGGGACGGCCTGCGCTGGCCGGCCGACGGAGTCAGGTCCGACGCGGCGGAACGGGACATGGCCTCCTTCCGGTCCGATTTCGCGGATCGCTGGTACGGCGGCTGGTACCGGGCGATCCGGGCCGCCGACCCCAACCACCTCATCCTCGGAAGCCGGCTCAACCAGGGAGCCCGCCCCCTCGACGTCGTCGCGGCCTGCGCCCGGCACTCGGAAGTGGTCTCGTTCAACCACTACGACATCGAGGCATGGCGGGGCGAGTTCGACCGCTACTACGAGATCGCGCGCAAGCCGTTCTTCATCGGCGAATACGGCCACAACAGCCTCGACCGCGGGCTCCTGACCGCGGCGGTGCCCGTGGCCGACCAGCGCGCGCGGGCGGCCGGATACCGGTACTACACCGAGCGGCTGGCGGCTATCCCCTACTTCGTCGGCGGCCACTTCTTCCAGTACCTGGACGAACCGATCACGGGACGGGGCGACCGCGAGACCGCGTTCAACGGGTTCGTCGACGTGGCCGACATCCCCTACCCGCTGATGGTGAAGGCGGCGCGGGCCTCGCACGCCCGGATCTACGATCTCCACGCCGGGCTGACCCGGCCGTTCTCGACTCCGCCGAATCTCTGATGACCGCCCCGGCGAGGCGACCGAAGCGGTACACGGCGTACATCCAGTGGAACGCCCGCCGGGGCTGGTACGCGGGCTACATCCCCGGGCTCGGCGGGTCCGAAACCGTGGGCGACAACATGGACGATCTCAAGGCGAATCTGCGGGAGACGCTCACGAGGAAGATCGCGGAGAACCGCTCCCGGGCGAAGGCTCAGGCCAAGCCCCGGCCCGGCTACCACCGCATCGACATCGAAGTATAGGGCCTAGCGTGTCATTCGCCGCAATATGGCAGTCCGCCGGACGGTTGTGACATACTAGGCCCGCATTTCAGCCAAGGGAGGTAAGCCAGAGATGAAGAAACGCTCCGTGATCATGCTCCTGCTTGTGGCTATCGTTGCATCGTCCTGCTACGGGAAATTCGAGCTCACCCGCAAGCTGTGGAAGTGGAACGGAACGGTGGGTGACAAGTACGTGAACGAAGGCGTGTTCCTCGTCCTCACGATTCTTCCCGTCTACAGCGCGGTCGTCTTCGTGGACGCCGTGGTCCTGAACTCCATCCAGTTCTGGACGGGCAAGAGCGCCCTCCATTCGAAGGCTACCACGGTCGAACAGGGCGACCTCAAGGCCGTGCTGACGCCGCTCAATGACAAGCTCGTCCGGCTCGAGATCTACCGGAAGGGCGAGCTGGTCCAGACGGCCGTGATCCGGCCGGACTCGGACGGCTCGATGCAGGCCTACACCCTCGACGGCGGCAAGCTCGTCTCGCGCACTACGGCGGACGGCATGGTCGAGGTGAGCCGAGCCGACGGCACCGTGGTGGCGGCGTACCCGTCCGCCGCGGCGGAGCGCTATCTGGGGCGCCTCTAAGCCTGAGGGTTCTGGTTGGCAGTAACGACGGGCCGGGGGCTTCCCCCCGGCTCGTTGCGTTCTCGCCCCAGGCGCTATGATATCGCCCATGAACCCGACACCTGCCAGAACTCCCGGAGACACTTCCTGGTTCACGCACGACCGGTTCGGCCTCTTCATCCACTGGGGCCTCTACGCCATGGCGGCACGGCACGAGTGGATCAAGAACTTCGAGCGGATCCCGACCGAGGACTACGACCGCTACTTCAAGCGGTTCGACCCCGACCTCTACGACCCCGCCGTCTGGGCGGCAGCGGCTGCGGGCGCCGGGATGAAGTATTTCGTGGTCACGACCAAGCACCACGAGGGCTTCTGCCTCTGGGACTCGAAGCTCACGGACTACAAGGCGACGAACACGCCGGCGAAGCGCGACCTGCTCAAACCCATGGTCGAGGCGTTCCGGAAGCGCGGCCTCAAGGTCGGGTTCTACCATTCCCTCCTCGACTGGCACCACCCCGACTACCCGACCGACTCCTGCCATCCGATGCGGGACAACGAGGAATACATCAAGGCCGACGCGAAGCGGGACCTCGGGAGATACGTGGCGTATCTCCACGGGCAGACCCGCGAACTCCTCACCCGGCACGGCAAGGTGGACATCATGTGGTTCGACTTCAGCGTGCCCGCGGGCGGACGGTTCAAGGGAAAGGGCAAGGACGAGTGGAGAAGCGAGAAGCTCATAAAGCTCGTCCGCAGCCTTCAGCCCCGGATAATCCTCAACGACCGGCTCCAGATCGACCAGGACGTGAAGACTCCCGAGCAGTTCGTGCCGCGCGCGTGGGTCCGGGTCGACGGCAAACCCGTGGTCTGGGAGGCATGCCACACGTTCTCCGGCTCGTGGGGGTACCACCGGGACGAGGAGAGCTGGAAGAGCGTGGACCAGCTCGTGAAGATGCTGATCGACTGCGTGAGCCGGGGCGGCAACCTCCTGCTCAACGTCGGACCGACGGCGCGCGGCGAGTTCGACCGCCGCGCCCTCGACCGGCTTGCCGGGATCGGCGAGTGGATGAAGCGGCACGGACGCGCGATCTACGGCTGTACCCAGGCACCGGAGAAATACCCGTGTCCCGAGCACTGCCGGTACACGTGGAACCCGGCCACCCGGCGCCTGTACCTGCACGTCTACAGCTGGCCGTTCCGGCACCTCCACCTCGACGGCATGGCGCCCCTGGTCGAATACGCCCAGCTCCTGAACGACGCGTCCGAGGTGAAGATGCTCAAGCGGGTTCCGGAGGAGGCGTACGGTGCGATGAAGGCGAACCGGAAACCTTCGCTGCTAACGCTTGAACTCCCGGTCAAGAAGCCCGACGTGCAGGTGCCCGTGGTCGAGCTGTTCATGAAGGCCTGACGCGATAAGATATATCTGACAAAAGCGCGGGCGTGGTGAAATGGCAGACACGCGAGGCTTAGGACCTCGTGGGGGTAACCCTGTGGGGGTTCGAATCCCTCCGCCCGCACGGCCCTGATAGAATATTCCTCATGCAACTCAGCGCTGACACCATAGCCAACCTGCGGCTGGTACTGAAGAAGATCTCGTTCCTGGAATACCTCAAGATGAACGAGCTCGACGAGCTCATCAAGGCGCTCGACAAGCGCCCGTTCAGCCCCGGCGAAGTCATCATCAAGCAGAACACCATCGGCGAGACCTTCTACATCCTGGGCTCGGGATCGGTCGGCGTATACAAGGAGCGGTTCCTGTCCAAGAAGAAGATCGCGACCCTGGCCTCGAACGACTTCTTCGGCGAGATGGCCCTCATCGACGACATCAAGCGGACCGCAACCGTCATCGGCGAGGAAGCCGGGGAGCTCTACTTTCTCCCCCGGGAAGCCTTCAAGAAGATCCTGCTCGCCAACCCCGAGATCGGCGAGCTGATCCGGCACACGGCCGACTACCGGAAAGCCAAGAACAAGGCTTTGGACCTCAGGTAGCCGCCGTGAAACTCCCGGTTCAGACCCTCCAGCAGGTGCACACGATGCTCAACACGGTGCCCTTCCTGAAGACGCTCCGCCACTCCGAGATCGAGGAACTCGCGCACACGCTCAACCTGCGCCACTTCGTCAAGGGCGAGACGATCATCCGGCAGGGCGAACCGGGCAAGCTCTTTCACCTCATCTTCAAGGGACGGGTCGAGATATACAGGCAGAGGCTCTTCGGGAAGAAACTCCTGGCCACGCTGGGGCCCGGCGAGTTCTTCGGCGAGATCTCGCTACTGGACAACACGCCGCGCACGGCGACGGTCATGGGATCCGAGGACGGCGAGATGTTCACGCTGTCGCGCGACGCCTTCACGAACATCCTGCTCAAGAACCCCCAGATCGCGACCATCATCCGCCAGATCGGGCGCGCCCGCCAGGACAGCAACAAGGCCGCCCAGGGACGTAGTTGAAATTGAGAATTTCACAATTTCAACTACGTCCCTCTCGAAACGCGCGGGCGGCCGCCGCCACGGCGCGGTCAAGGTCCCGTTCAGAGTGCGCAAACCCGATGAACGCCGCCTCGAACTGCGACGGCGGGAACAGCACCCCCTGCCTCAGCATCGCGTGGAAGAACCGGCGGAACCTCGCCGTGCTCGACCTGCGGGCGTCGCGGGCCGAGAAGACGGGGCCGCGTTCGAAGAAGATCGTGAACATGCCGCACGCCTCCCCCACCCAGACGTCCCGGCCGGCCTCCAGAGCGCCCGCGCGAAGACGCGCGCAGAAACAAGCCGTGGTCTCGGCCAGCTCCCCGTAGTCCCGACGGGCAAGAGCCCGAAGCGTCGCCAGCCCGGCCGCCATCGCGACCGGGTTGCCCGAGAGCGTTCCCGCCTGATACACGGGACCCTCGGGGCAGACCAGGTGCATGAGATCGGCCCGTCCGCCGTAGGCGCCGACCGGGAATCCACCGCCGATGACCTTGCCCAGCGTCGTGAGGTCGGGCCGGATCCCGTACCGGGTCTGCGCCCCGCCCCAGGCCACCCGGAACCCGGTCATGACCTCGTCGAAGATCAGCACGGCACCCCGCCGCTTCGTGGCGGCGCGCAGGGCCTCCAGGAACCCGGGGCGGGGCGGAATCACGCCCATGTTCCCGACCACGGGCTCCGCTATCACGGCGGCGATGCGCCGCGGGTGGAGGCGGAAGGCCGCCTCCACCGCCGCAGGATCGTTGAACGGGATCGTGAGCGTGAGCCGGGCGAAAGCCCGAGGTACCCCGGGCGACGCGGGGATTCCGAAGGTCGCGAGCCCGGATCCCGCCCCCGCGAGGAGGCCGTCCGCATGCCCGTGGTAACAGCCGTCGAACTTGACCACGAGGTCGCGCCGGGTCGCCGCGCGCGCCAGCCGGATCGCGCTCATGGTCGCCTCGGTGCCCGAGTTCACGAACCGGAGCTTCTCGATGGACGGCAGGGCCGATTTCACGACCGCGGCCAGCTCGGTCTCGACCGCGGTGGGCATCCCGTAGCTCGTTCCCCGTCCCACCGCCCGGCGCACGGCCGCCACGACCGGCGCCGGCGCGTGACCGAGCAGGTGCGGCCCCCAGCCCCCGACGAAGTCCAGGTACCGGCGCCCCGCGGCGTCGTAAAGCCAGGGACCCCGTCCTAGAGCGATGAACGGGGGCGTCCCACCCACGGCGCGGAACGCGCGGACCGGGCTGTTCACCCCGCCGACCAGGTGCCGGCGCGCCTCGGCCATGAGCCTTTCGTTCGCGTTCATTGGAGCGACGCCAGCACGGCCTCGGCCGCGTTCCTGCCGCTTATGACCGCGCCCTCGATGGTCGCCGGCAGGCCCGTCCGGGTCCAGTCGCCGGCCAGCACGAACCCCGCGAGGGGCGTCACCGCCCCCGGGCGCCGGGCATCGGTTCCGGGACCGAGCGAGACCGTGGCCTTGGTCTCCCAGATCGTTCTGGAGCGGACAACCCGCGCGGCACGCGCGGCCGGCAACCGCAGGCGCAGGTCCTCGGCGGCAAGAGCCGCGAGGTCGTCGGGCTTGCGCCCCAGCAGATCGCGGGCGCCGCTCTTGACCAGGCACAGGTGCTCGTGTCCGGCCTTCCCCGGCCCGACGATCACGGTGCGGTTGAAAACCCAGTGAAACGGCCCGTCCGGAAGCCCGCTGAAGGGCGCCCGATGCACGGACCGGTCCCACCACAGGTGGACGGTCACGATCGGGGACGGGGTGAACTCGGCCGCCGCCTTCGCCAACCCCGCGAGCGGCGCGTGATCCCCGAGGATGGGCGGCAGATCCCAGGGCGGGATCGCGGCCACCACCGCGTCGCCTTCCACCGTCTCGCCGTCGGCCAGCTCGACGCCGGCCGCCCGGTCCTCGCGGACCAGCAGTTTCACCGCCCACGCCCCGGTTCGCACGCTTCCCCCCGTCTCCTCGATCGCGCGGACGGCGGGGGGCACGTACAGGTCCGCGAGCCCCGTCGACGCGAACCCGACCGCCGATCCCGCATTGCCGCTCCGGGCCAGCGTGTGCAAGACGGTCAGGAAAGGATACGCGGAAGCCACCGCGGGCACCTCGTTGAGCGCCGCCACCGCGAGCGGGTCGATCAGGAACCGCCGCACCGCGGGGGGCAGGCGACGCACGTGTTCCCAGCCCGCGACCGTGAACCCGTCCTGCTTGCGCCGGGGAGGCAGCAGGATGTCCCTGGCCAGCCGCAGCAGGCCCAACTGCTCCCCGGCGGTCAGGCCCCGCATCGCCATCGCGCCGACGACCAGGTGCAGGGGGGCCGGCAGCCGCATCGCCCGGAACTCCCGGTGCTTCCCTTCGGCCAGGGCGTAGGGAACCCGCAGGCGCTTCTGGAACTTGAGCGACGGCAGGGTCCCGAGATCCTTGCACCAGGACTTCATGGCCCGGTAACAGCCCATGAACGCATGCTGGCCGGTATCGATCGTTTCCCCGCTCTCGGCGTCCCGAAGGGACCCCGCGCGCCCGCCCGGGGTCGACCGGCGTTCCAGCACGACCACCTCGCAACCGGCGCGGGCCAGTTCCCACCCCGCGCGCAACCCCGCGAGACCCGCCCCCACCACGACCGCACGTTTCATGACAGGTACCTCACGTGCAGCCAGGTCGAGACCGCGATCGCGAGCTTCTCGAATCCCGACAGCCGCGGCGGCGTGCCGTCGAGCGACAGGTCCACGGCATGCATGATCTTGTGCAGGAGCGATTCGTACGTGGCCCGCATGATCTCGGGACCCAGGAGCCGCTGGCGGAGAGGACGATCCAGCCCGTCCCGGGCCTTCGCGAAGCTCTCGTCCGCCTTCTTCGCCATGAACCGGGCGACCTTGAAGAAGCCCACGTTCACGACTCCCTTCTTCAGTTCGGCCTCGCTGTAGCCGTAGGCGCTCATGGCATCCTGGGGAAGGTACACGCGCCCGATGTCTGCATCGGGCCGGAGATCGCGGAGTATGTTCGTGATCTGGAGGCCCCAGGCCAGATTCTTGGCGTAGTCCGTCGCCCGCTGATCCTCGTGCAGGCCCATCACCTGAAGCACGAGGAACCCGACCGCACCGGCCACGCAGTCGCAATACCCGAGCAGTTCGTCCAGGCTCCCGTACCGGCGCCTGGTCACGTCCATGTCCAGCCCGTCCAGGATCTTGTCGAAGTACTCCCGGCGGAGCCGGCGGGTACGGATGATCGGGTGCAGGTCCTTCATGACCCGGTGCTTCGGAAACCCCGCGAAGCAGGAGGCGACCTCCTCGCGCCAGCGCGCCACGGCTTCGGCGCCCTTGCCCGGGTCGAGATCGACGTCGTCGTCGGCCGCCCGGCAGAAGGCATAGATCGCGGCGACATCTTCGCGCTGACCCGGAGGCAGGAACCGGATTCCCCAGTGGAAGCTGGAGCCGCTCGCGCCGGAACGTTTCGCCATGCCGTCTAGTGTACTAGACGGGTGGAGTATGCCCTTGCTCTTCTCCGAGCATGATCTCTTTGATGGTGGCGCCTGCCGGGATCATGGGGTAGACGTCTTCGTCCTTCGGAATCACGACGTCGAGCAGGAATGGCCCCTTCGCCTTGAGCATCTCGGCGATGGCCGGCTTCACCTCGTCGCGCTTCGCGATCTTCTTCCCGGGCACTCCGTAGAGGGCGTGCACGCCCGCCGCGAAGTTCGGGATGTCCTCCGTGAACTCCGTGGAGGAGTAGTTGCCCTTGAAGAACTTCCTCTGCCACTGCCCCACCATCCCGAGCATGCGGTTGTTCATGATCGCGATCTTGATCGGCAGATTGTTGTCCCTGACCGTCCTGAGTTCGTTCAGGTTCATCTCGAATGACCCGTCGCCGTCCACGTCCACGACGAGTTCGCCCATACGTCCGAACTGGGCGCCCACGGCCGCGGGAAGGCCGAAGCCCATCGTCCCCGCGCCGCCGGAAGATATGAACCGGCGCGGCTCGTCGAACCGGCAGTACTGGAAAGCCCACATCTGGTGCTGGCCCACCCCGGTCGTGACGATTCCCTCCCCGCCCATGGCTTCCATGAGCTGCTCGAGGAAGTACTGGGGCTTGATCTCGCCCTGGCCGGGACGGTAGTGGAACGGGAACTTGCGCTTGAGCTCGTCGATGCGCTTGTACCAGTCGCCGTAGCGGCCGGGCTTCGCCCGCTTGACCATCTCCGCGAGCGCGTCCTTCAAGTCCGCGGCCACGGGCACCTGGACCGTCACGTTCTTGTTGATCTCGGATGGATCGATGTCCACCTGGATCCACTTCGCCTGCGTCGCGAACTGCGCCGGATTCCCGGTCACCCGGTCGTCGAACCGGGCGCCGAGCACGACCACGACGTCGGCCTCGTGGATGGCGTAGTTGGCGTACGCGGACCCGTGCATGCCGAGCGGCCCCACCCAGAGCTTGTGGGACGCCGGGAACGCGCCCTTGGCGAGCAGGGTCTCGGTCACCGGGATCCCCGTGATCTCGACGAACTTCCTCAGCTCCTTCCACGCCTCCGCGAGCACGACGCCCTGCCCCACGTAGAGGAGGGGACGCTTCGCGGTGGCGAGGAGATCCATGGCCCGGTCGAGCTGGTTCGTGTTCAGCCGCCGCACGGGGTTGTAGCCGCGGAGCTTGAACTCGAACGAGGTCTCCCGGATATCCACCATGCCCGCCTGCGCGTCCTTGGCCACGTCCACGAGGACGGGCCCGGGACGGCCGGTCTTTGCTATGTAAAAGGCCTCGCGGATCACGCGCCCGAGATCCGCCGCCTGCGTCACGAGGTAGTTGTGCTTCGTGATCGCCATGGTGGCGGCCTGCATGGGAGCTTCCTGGAAGGCGTCGCGGCCGATGACCCCGCTCGCCACCTGCCCCGAGATCGCCACCACGGGGGTGGAATCCATGCGGGCATCCGCGAGCGGCGTCACGAGATTCGTGGCGCCCGGCCCGGAGGTGCAGAGCATGACCCCGACCTTGCCGGTGGCGCGCGCGTACCCCTCGGCCGCGTGTCCCGCGCACCGCTCGTCGCCGGACAGGATCACCTTCATGTGCGAGCTCGTGAGCTCGTCGTAGAGCTTGATGATCGCCCCACCCGGGTACCCGAACACGATGTCGACCCCGAGTTCCTCGAGCGCGTCCACGATGACGCGGGCGCCGCTCCGCATGTGCCCGTCGTCGCGCTTGGGCTTCCCGGCCTTCGTGGAAGGCGTCACCGGCCCGCTCCACGCGGACAGGACGGCATGGGTCCCCTGCTGGTTCTCATGAGTAGTTCATCCTACCACGCACGCCCGCAGACGGCACGGTATGATTCCGGTAGATGCTGAAAGAACGCATGCGCCGGAGCCTGGTCAAGGACTACGTGGACGGATATCGCAAGCACCCGGAACAGGCCGACGAGGTGGCGGCCGCCGAGGCCGGCCGGGCGGCGGCCCGTGGCACTGCTCTCGCGCGATGAAGCCTGCGCGGCCAGGGAGCTCGTGACCGTTGCGCCCGTGACCACGCGAGCCCGCAGGCTTCCGGTCGAGGTACCCCTCGGAAAGGAAGAGGGCCTTCCGCGGTTCTGCGTGGCCAACCTCGACACGATCACGGCCCTGCCCAAGCGGGCCCTGGTGGAACGCGTCTCGCTCCTGAGCGCGGAGAAGCTCGCCGCCGTCGAAGACGTGCTCGAGTTCGCCCTCGGCCTGGACGAATAGCGCGCAATCGCAGTGCCCGCCCCGTCAGCCGAGGGCGCGGGCGGAGCGGTGGATGCGATCCAGGACCATCGCGGCGGCGCCGTCGATGGGGTCGGTCAGCATGGGGAGGAAGATCAAGTCGGGCATGAGGGCCTCGGCGGCCGGGAGATCGCCGGGCTGGTACCCTCGATAGCCCGCCGCCAGCGGGCCCCGGTTGCCACCGAAGAGGTCGAAGCCTTCCGCGAAGTACGGAAGCAGATGCAGGAGCGGGTAGGGGTTGAGCCCGGCCTTCACGCCCTCGGCGTTCAGAAGATCGACGAACCGGCTCGCCGTCGTCCCGCCGGCCTTTGCCGGCAGGAACCTGACCGGGAACCCGTAGTACCCGCCGGGTTGAGTGTCCGGCACCCGGGCCCGGGGCTTCAGGAACGGGAACTCGGCCAGCCCGGCCTCGATCTCGGCCACCCACTTCGCCCGGCCCGCATTCAGCTTCGGGAGCCTGCCGAGCTGGACCGTGGCGATGCCGATCGCGACCGGGTGCGCCCGGAACTTCATCCCGGTGCCCAGGGGCTGGAGCCGCTCGTAGTGCGGAGTCACGAGATCCATGCCAGCCATCCGGTTCGCCTGGCCGATCAGGCACGCGCGCTCGAACAGGTCGGAATCGCTCGTGGCCAGCACTCCGCCCTCGCCCGCGCTCACGGCCTTGCTCCCCTGGAGACTCCAGCACCCGAGCGCGCCGATCGACCCCACGGGCCGTCCCCGATGGAAGGCGCCGTGCGCGTGGGAGCAGTCCTCGATGACGGCCACGCCGGCCTCTCCGGCCACCTTCAGGATCGCATCCATATCGCAGACCCAGCCCCAGAGATGCACGGCGATGATGGCCTTCGTCTTCTTCGTGATCCGGCGCTTGAGGTCGGCGGGATCCAGGAGCATGGTCCCGGGATCGACATCGCAGAAGACCGGCGTCGCTCCCAGCAGCGGCGCGGGCGCGATCGAGCAGATCCAGTTCCAGCTCGGCGAGATCACCTCGTCCCCGGGCCCCACCCCGAGCGCATACATGGCCGAGTACAGGGAGGCCGTCCCATTCGTGGTCGTAAGGGCGTGCCGGCACCCGGTCAGCTCCCGCCACCTGGCCTCGAACTCGCGCACCACCGGGGTGCCGCCCGAGAGCTCGTTGCGCAGGGTCATGTCGTGGGCCACTTTCGCCTCTTCCTCGCCCATCTGCTTCCAGCGATCCAGGTCGGGAAGGGCGGCGGAGGCGGTCTGGGTGAAGACGCGCGGGGATGCCTCGTCCGGCATGGGACTACTATAATGCCTCCATGCGGTTCGCGGTGTGCAACGAGATGTTCGCGGGCTGGGCCCATACCGGCATTGCGGCGAAGGTGAAGTCCATCGGGTACGAGGGCGTCGAGCTGGCGCCCTACACGCTCTCGCCCGACCCCGCCCGGATGAAGCCATCCGACGTGCGCGAGATCCGCGAAGCCTACGAGGATGCCGGCCTCGACATCATCGGCCTGCACTGGCTCCTGGCGAAGACCCAGGGCCTGTCCATCACGAGCCCGGATGACGCCGTTCTCGACCGCACCTCCGAATACCTAAGGAACCTGCTCGCCCTGTGCAGTGACCTCGGCGGCCAGCTCATGGTCTTCGGCTCCCCCGTCCAGCGCAACCTGGCCTCCGGCCAGTCGTTCGAGCAGGGATTCGCGCGCGCGGTCCGGCTGTTCAAGGATGTCTCCACGGCCGCAGGTGCGTCCGGCATCACGATCTGCTTCGAGCCGCTGACGAACGCCGAAACCAACTTCGTGAACACGATGAAGGAAGGGGTCCGGCTGGTCGAGGCGGTCGGCCATTCGCATTTTCGCCTGCACCTCGACGTCAAAGCCATGCGCGGCGCGGAACCCGTCTCCCCGGCGGAGACGATCCGGGCCGAGGGGGGCCGGTACCTGCACCATTTCCACGCCAACGATCCCAACCTGCTGGGGCCGGGGATGGGCGACGAGGACTTCGCCCCGATCGCGGCGGCGCTGAAGACTGCGGGTTACGACCGATGGATATCCGTCGAGACGTTCACGGCGGGCCCAGGGCCCGAGGAAGTCGCCCGGCGGAGTCTCGAAACTCTCCAAAGCCACTTCGGAGGAACCAATGCCCATTGAAGTCACGATCAATCCAGGAAGACACGACCGCGACCATGCGCCCGTGGCCGTGGATCTCCCCGTAGGCGTGCCCGAGGGCGTCTACCGGTTCCCGGACTCCAAGGGCGGGGGCCCGGCGGTGGCGCAGGCCGCCGGCCGGCGGCTCTGGTTCGTATCGGCCCGGTTAAAGGCCGATGCTGTAGTGACGCTCCGGGCATCCCCGGGTACAGCCGTGGGCGAATCGCTCACGATGGAGGAAGAGGCCGACACCCTGACTTTCCTCGCGAACGGTGCGCTCGTGACCCGGTACCACTTCGGTGACCGGAGTCCCCTGCCCATCCCCGCGCGGCCCTACTTCTACCCCGTCAAGCTCGGCGAGACCGCGCTCACCCGCCGCGTCGCGGCGCGGAAGGATGCCCAGCCCAAGATCGACCATCCGCACCACCGTTCCCTGTGGGTCGCGCACGGCGCCGTGAACGGGGTGGACCTCTGGAGCGAGGAGCCCGGCCATGGAATCCAGCGGCACACGGGGTTCGCCTGGCAGGTCAACCGCGGCCCGGTCTGGGTCGGGTTCGAGGAGAACCTGACGTGGCAGTCGGACCAGGGCCGTCCGCTCGTCGACGAGTCGCGGACCTTCCGGGTCTGGCGGTCGGTCCCTGCCGGCCGATTCCTCGACCTCGAGGTCACGTTCCGCGCCGCCCACGGCGACGTCACGTTCGGCGACACGAAGGAGGGCGGGATCTGCGCCATCCGGGTGCGGGAACCGCTCCAGGGCGACAAGTCGGGGCTCATCGCGCACGCGCTCGGCGGCGTGGGCGAGGGCGAGAGCTGGGGGCACCGCGCGCCCTGGATCGACTACTCGGGAGAGCTCGACGGACGCAAGGTCGGGATCGCGGTCTTCGACCACCCCCGGGCCTTCCGGTACCCCACGCACTGGCACATCCGCGACTACGGGCTGTTCGCGGCCAACCCCTTCGCGTGGCACGACTACCAGTCCGGGTGGTCCGAGGACGGGTCGTTCGTGCTCAAGGCCGGGGCGTCACTGCCCTTCCGCTACCGCATCTTCCTCCACGAGGGAGACCGGACTTCCGCGAAAGTGGCGGCGCGCTGGCTCGACTGGGCCTTCCCGCCCCGGGTGGAGGTCAAGGCGGCCTAGGGCCGGGAGCGGCCCTCCGGTTCGGCGAGGTAGACGAAGCCCTCCTGCCGCACGATCCGGAACGGCCGCGGCGGGGCGCGAAGCAGGCTGATCCACAGCCGGCGCAGGGCCGGCCGCGTGGCGAACCCGGGCGCGTAGCAGACCAGATACGCCGAGCACCAACTCGTCAGGTAGTGTTGATGGAACACGTCCGGCACCTTGGCCTGGAGCATCCCCGCAAAGGAGTCGGACGGCCCGACCTCGGAGGCGATCCCGCGCACGGCCCGGCAGAGCCGCCAGTGCGCACCAACGCAATCCAGGCTCAGACCCTCGATCTGCCTGCGTCCCTCGACGACGTCGAGGAAGGCAGGCTCCGCGTCCCGCGCGAACCGAGTCCACGCGCCCGCATTGCACAGCCCCAGTGCCAGCGCGAACGCCCACCATCCCCCGGCCATCCGGCGCGCCGCGCCGGCCCGCCCCGCGCGCCCGAGAGCGCCCACGCCGGCGACCGCGATCAACCCGCAGAAGATCACCGGAACGTCCCACCGCTCGATGCTCTCGGACTCGTAGAGGAGGGAGTGCGCGATCTGGATCGCGAGGACGGAGCCGACGACGCGGCCGAGCGCGGTGCCCGCGACGGCGGCCCACGAGACCGCCAGCATGACCATTGCCGACGACGTGACACCGACGACCGCCAGCCACGCGCGCGGGGGACGGAGCCATTCGAACCCGAGGGCCATGCGGCTCCAGCCTTCCCAGACCATGGCCGCGTGGGCCGCGAACGGGCGCGGCGAGCTCGGGAACCAGAGCCTGGCGTCCCGGTGATTCTCGACCATCGCCTCCGCGAGCGCCCCGACCGAGGGAGCCGGAGCCCGGCCCACGCCCAGGCAAAGCCCGGTCAGAGCCAGCCAGACGGCGACACCCAGCGCCAGCGCTTCCGCGGTTTCACGCAGCCTGGCCACGCCATCCCGCCGCCATCCCCAGAGGGCCGCGATCGCGATCCCGGGAAAGAGGAGGACGGACTGGAAATGCCATCCCATGGCCGCTCCGAGTGCCGCGCCCACGACGAGGTGCCGCCGTCCGCCCGCCGGCTGTGACAGCCAACGGACCGCGGCCAGGACCGCCGCGAGCCGCAGGGCGCCGGTTACCGAGTTGTCGTCGCAGGAGGCCGCCAGGAAGGAGAATCCGTGCCAACAGAACGGGAACAGGGCCGCCGCCGCCCGCCCTCCCGCGCCCGCCCCGGCCTCGCGCGCGAGCAGGGCGAGTAGCGACGCCGCCGCGACGAGGGCAAGAATCGCGAGGAGCCGGGATGCCGACAACGTATTCCATCCTGGCCACACGATGGCGCCGGCCCGCGCCGCGCCCCAGATGAACGGCGGCTGGAGCGGATACAGGATCACCTTGGGACCGAGAAGGGAACAGGATGCGCGCAGGGAATCAGCCTGGGCAAGCTGGCCCGCCAGCCGGAGCGTGTCGCCGTCCATGGTCAGGTTCTCGACCGCGAGCCACGCATGCCCGGCCAGGACGATGGCCACCGCGGCAATCAGCATCCGAGGTTTCAAGATGTCCGCTCTCCTTCGTGGAAGAACTGGGCCCCCCGGGACTCGAACCCGGAACCTACGGATTATGAGCCCGCTGCTCTAACCATTGAGCTAGAGGCCCAGTTCTTCCTCGGACGCCATATGAGCCAGCTCTCTCAAGGATACCTCATCGCCTTCAGGAGAATGAGCACCTTGTCCAGCGCCGTCAGCGACGGCCTTACCTTGAGCGCCCGTTCCCCCAGCACGGCACTCCGCTCCAGGACCAGCCGGCCGCCGTGCCACGTCGCCGCGATCTCGTACCGGAGCATCCCCTCGAGACGCCGCGGCAGGGGCCGGGCGGCCTCGAAGAACTCCCGCGTCCGGGCAACCAGGGCGTCGAACAGCGCCGGGAAGCCGGATTGGGGCTCCCCGCGCACGAGCGCCTCGAGGTCCACGTCCTCCTCGACGGCGTCCGCCCGCGGAATGTAGGACCGGCCCCGGGGATGGTCCACGGAGAGGTCCTGCCAGAAGTTCGCGAGCTGGAGCCCCGTGCACAGCGCGTCCGAGAACGGCAGCAGGGATTCGTCCCGGTGTTCCGTCACCCAGAGCACGAGCCGCCCGACCGGGTTCGCCGACCGGGTGCAGTAGTCGAGCACCTCGTCCCAGCTCTCGTAGCGCTGTTTGACCGCATCCTGCCGGAAGGCGCTCAGGAGGTCGCGCAGGAGCTGGACCGGGACCTCACGCCGCCGTATGGTCTCCGCCAGCGCGACGAACACGGGGTGGCCGGGCGGCCGGCCGGAAGCGGCCGCCTCGAGGTTCCTCCCCCACTCGTCAAGCCTCTCCAGACGCGACCCCTCGAACTGCGGCTCGTCGGCGAAGTCGTCCGCTACGCGGGCGAACGCATAGACGGCGTGGATGTCCGGCCGGTACTTCGCCGAAACCAGGAACCCCACCGGGAAGTTCTCGTAATGAGACGTAGGGGAAGACGTAGGGGACACTCTTTGGATCATTGGATTCCCCTACGGGAATCCAATGATCCAAAGAGTGTCCCCTACGGGAGGCGGGCGAAGGTCAGGACCGGCCACTGGAGCTTGGCCAACGGACCGCCCAGAAGCTGGAAACCGCCGCGCAGGAGGTCGTGCGGGATCGCGCACGCGAGGTACGCCCCGCGCCGCGGGAGATCCCGGAGCAGGTGCACGCCGCGGGTCGTGTTCCGGTCGTCCACGACCTCCACCCGTCCGCCGTCCAGCCACATGCGGGGCACCCAGAGCCGGATCTCGTCCCGGCACACCATCCACGCCATCCCCGCCATCGTGACCTCGAGCCGCATGTAGGACTCCCCGTCCTCGAGGTCGATCCCGTCGAATTCGATCGGCGGATTGGGTTTCGGCAGGGCGACCGCGACGAGGTAGCGGCTCAGGGCAAGCTCGCGGAACCACGCTTCCCCGCCGTGGCCGGTCTTGAGCTTCCTCGCCGCCTTGCCGGGCTCCCGGACCTCGATCTCGACGTTCTCGCGCGCCACCCGCCAGCTCTCGGACCGCACCACGACGTAGAGGTCCTGGACATCGCTGATCGCGATCGCATACCGGCCCGGCGGCCCCGTGTGCCCGGCCCGGTCCGTGGCCGTAAGCGTGAGCTCCCAGGCCCCCGGCTCAAGGCCGGGGAGCTTGAGCCGGTCCTGGTGCACCACGCCGCTCTTGGCGGTCTTCGCGCCCAGGAGTCCCGGCCGCGTCAGCGTGTAGGCGTAGGAGGCGATCCCGGACACGTCCTTGGGCTCATCCCACTCGAGCTCGAGATCGCGCGCCTTCGACCGCCTCGGCGCCAGCGGATGCGTCTTCGACCGCATAACCGGCGCCTCCGGCGCGAGGACGTCGATGCGCACCTTGAGGTGCGTGGCCTCCGTGGCCTGCACTCCCGAAGCCGACACCGCGACGACATGCAGCCACCACTCTCCCGAGCCGTCGGCGGATATCTCGAGAGGCCCGGCCTGCATCCGCTTCGCGGAAGCCGGTCCCGGTTGCGTCCCCGGCTCCTGGTCGAACGCCCACAGGAACTCCCGGGGCGAGGTCTGTCCGGCCGGAGAGATGCTGAACCGGCACCCGGTGTTGTCGTACCACTTCTCGGAGTCCGGGTGCGTCTCGCAGGTCACCAGCGGAGGAGTGATCGAGGGATCCACCCGGATCTGGAGCACCGCCGGGTCGCTGCGGTTCCCCGCGCGGTCCACGGCCACCGCGTGGACCCACCAGGCCCCGCGCTCGAAGGTCAGCGTCAGCGTGCCCCCCCGGACGGGGCGGAGCCCGGCGGTGTCCGGTTGGGCCGTCCGGCTCGGGCCCACGAGGATCTCGGCGATCCCGGAAGCGTCGTCCGCGGCCTCGACGGCGATCGCCGCCTGCGGATCCGCGTACCAGACTTCGGGGTTGGGGTGGGTCGTAGAAACGAGCTTGGGAGGAGCCACGCCGGTGTCGGCGAGCACTTCGATCGTGACGGGCGCCGACAAGTTGCCGACGGCATCCTCGGTCATGATGCCGACCGTCCACTTCCCGTCCTCGGGCAGGACGGCCGCCAGCGTGGTCTTCGTCACGATCTTCCAGCCCGCCGGGTCGCCGAGCTGGTCGCCGCCCCGGCCGAGCGCCCAGCGGAACCCCTTGACCCCCGAGGCGTCCTCGGGCGCTTCCCATACGACCTCGAGCTGACGGCCTGGGTACCACCGGCCGGCCTCGGGATGCGACGTCGACCGCACGTTCAAGGGCGCAGACGCCGCGGCGTCCAGCCGGACCGTGAGACGTACCGGGTCGGACACGTTGCCCGCCCCGTCCATGGCCGCCACGGTAACGATCCAGACGCCGTCCCGGGGCACCTCGACCGACCACTCGGGCTCCTCCTTCCACCGTCCGTGCAGGATGTCCGGCGCCTCCTCGCCCTCGGCGTGCAGGGTCCACAGGCAGCCCGTGAACCCGGAAACCGAATCCTCGCCCGACGCCTTGATCTCGACCTTGCGGCCACGCACCCACTTCCCCGTTCCGGCCTCGGCGCAGGTGAGCGCGAGCTTCGGCGCGACGGCATCCACGGCGAGCTTGATGTGGGCGGTCTCCTCCGAGAGGTTCCCGGCCATGTCCAGCGTCCTGACGTGCAGCCAGTGCACGCCGTCCGCGAGATCCCCCAGGTCCAGCTCCGGCAGGGCCGCGATCGAGCCGCCCGCGAGCGCCGGCTCGGTCGACGGCGAGCCGTCGAGCGCCCACACGTATCCTTGCGGATCTCCCGAGATTTCCTCCGGGGCCTTCCAGAAGACCTGGACGTCGCGCGACCTGATCCACCCTCCCTCGGCGGGGGGCTCGACCACGAACCCCACGGGAGGATGCGTGACCGTGTCCACGAGCAGGCTGGTCCTGGACGGCAGCGAGAGGTTGCCCGCGATGTCCCTGGCCCATCCCACCAGCGTCCAGCGCCCGTGGCCGGGAAGGGTGAACCGGTACCAGTCCTCGGCAGTCTTCATCGCGTCCGGCGGGGGCTCCGCCGGCACCTCTTCCCCGGCCTGGAATATCGCGAGCGCGTATTCCGCTATCCCGGAGAGGTCCTCGCCCGGCAGGAGGTAGACTTCCGCCTCCGTGCTGTTCGCCCATATTCCGTCGGGGTGCGACGGCGAGAATACCCCTGGAGGGGCCGCCTCGAGGTCCACCATGATCTCCCAGCCCGCGAGGGGCGAGGAGTTCCCCGCCAGGTCGACCGCGCGCGCCCACATCGTCCACGCGCCCTCCCCCGGCACCTCGCGCTCGCCGTCCGTGCCAAGGGCAAGCTCCCACACCTCGGGCCGCACGCCCGACGGCGTCAGGGCCAGCTCGATGCGCGCGATCCCGGAATGGGCATCCGCGCACTCGATCGCGTATTGGACGCGGCGCTTCGACGACCAGCGGCCCTTGGGATGCGAGGAACAGCGGAGGGACAGGCCGGGCGGCGTCGCATCCACGCGAAGCTGGTAGGCCACCGGCGCGGATCTGCGGCCGAGATCGTCCGCGGCCGCGACGTGCAGGTAACGGATTCCCTCCTCGACGTTCAGCTTGAGCCTGGCCTGATCGATGCGCATCGCGCCGGGCGGCGGCTCCTCCTCCCGCTTGCCCGCGAGCCACCAGACGTAGCCGATCCCGGCGCCCTCGACGGCATCCCAGGCGAGCTCGACGTCCCGCTTCTGGCTCCACAGCCCCTCTGGATGCGACGCCCGCGTGATGTGCGGCATCGGCAAGCCCGTCGTGAGGCGCATGGCCAGGTGGGCCGGCGCGGAGACGTTCCCCGCACCGTCCTCGGCCGAAACGTGCGCGTACCAGACGCCCTCCGCCTTGGGGTTCAGCTTGAGCGAGGTCGACAGGTGCCGGGTGGCGTTCAGCCGGTCCGGCGCCGTCGCCGGCATCTGGTCGAGCACCCACCAGAAGGCCGGGACGCCCGAGCTGTCCTCCGGCGGCTTGAGCAGGACCGTAACGGAACCGCCGCTCTGCCACTCCAGGAAGGGATCCTGGGCGAAGGACGCAGTCGGCGGATCCACGCGGGTGTCGACCTGGATGGACAGGTGCACGGTCTCGCTCGCGTTGCCGGCCCCGTCCACGGTCCGGGCGTGCAGGTACCACCGCCCGTCCTCGGGAAGGTCGAACGTGAGGGTGCGCTCCTCGCGCGGCGCCAGGGCCTCGGGACTGGGAACGGTCCCCGGCATCGCGTTGAGCTCGACCACGAGTCCCGCGATCCCGGACGGATCCTCCCCGGCGTCCCAGAGCACCTCCACCTTGCGGGCGGAGTAGAACTTGGCCGAGTCGGGATGCGACTTGGCGACCAGCCGCGGCAGGGGCGCCGAGCGGTCGCAGACCGCGTCGGAGGCAGGCCCCTGCTCAAGGACGTTGCCCGCCGCATCGAAGGGCCAGATCGTGTAGAGCACGCGCGTCCCGTCCTCCAGCCCGGCGCACTCGTCCACCCACACGGCCTCGTCCGCGGCCGGGATCTCGGCCACGAGGTCCCAGCGCCCCGTCCCCGCGCCTCCTCCGGCTCCCGCGCGCTGGCGGTGCACGCGGTAGCCGGCCAGCCCCGCCAGCTCGTCCCAGCTCGGCTCCCATTCGACCCGGATGCGGCCGCCCGCCAGGGATCGCGCGTCCACGGCGGGCACCTCGAGCGGCGGGGTGGTGTCCACGAGCGTCACCTGGCCCTCTTCCCAAACGCCCTGCCGGCCGAAGGTGTCGTAGGCCCGCACCGAGAACTCGTAGACTCCTTCCCCCTCCACTTCGACCTCGCGGCCCCGGCCCTCCACCCGTTCGTGCAGGGTCCGCCACGTCTGCGACCCGCCCTCGCGGACGCCGATCGCTACCCCGACCACTCCCTCCTCGGCCTCCCACTCGAGCCGGATCTTCCGCGAGTTGACGAGCGACGGAAGCGGCTTCAACCGCGCGTGCGGGGGCCGGGTCACCACCCGGAGCGGGTAATGGGCCGCCGGGCTCACGTTGCCGGCGCCATCCACCGTGGCGACGTGAACGTACCAGAGGCCGTCGAGAAGCTTCGAGACTTTGAGGGGCGGGGCCGGCAGGACCGCGTCGACGCCCTTGACGAGCGAGCTGGCCGGGTTCCGGTCGAGGCGCCAGAGGTACTCGCGCACTCCCGTGTCGTCCCCGGGCGCCGGCCATTCGAGCACCGCCTCGGTCAGGGTCGTCCATCCCTCGGCCGGATGCGTCTTGGAGGAGACGACCGGCGGCGTGGCCTCCTTGTCCGAAACGGCCGCGATCGTGACGCCTTCCTCCTGCACGTTTCCCACCGCATCCTCCGCGCAGATGCGGTAGAGGTACCGGCCCCCGTGCGCGAGCCCGGTGCCCTCGTCCATGTACTCGAGCACGCTCGGCCCGACGCTCCCGATCCGCAGGCCCAGCCGGCCCTCCTCGGAGGACCGGTGCACGTGGAACCGGGCGATCTCGCTGTACTGATCCGTAACCGGAGCCCAGCGCAGGAGGATGTCGCCGCCCGTCAGGCTGTTGACCTCGAGCGCGGTCACGGGCGCCGGCGGGGACCCGTCGAAGAGCACGGGATGGTGGGTCTCGGCCGCGGCGGCGTTCCCCGCCCGGTCCTCGGCGAGAACGCGATACCACATCTGGTCGCCGTCCCGGCCCTCCACCTTGACCGAGGATGCCTTGCCCTCGTATATCGTCTCCCACGCGGGGGCGGTCGCCCCTCCCCCGCGCCTCTGCTGGACCGATACCCGGCCGATTCCGCTGCGGTCGTCGCGCGCCGCCCATCTCAGCTCGAGCTCCCCCGCCTTCGAGACCGCGGGCAGGGCCTCGAGGGAGACCATGGGCGGCGCCGTGTCGATCTGGACCCGGAGCGCCACCGGCGCGCTCTCGTTCCCGGCCAAGTCGCGCAGGCGCACGTAAACTTCCCACGTCCCGTCGGGAAGCCGGGGAAGAGCCCACTTGGCGTGCGCCTCGGGCCCGGGCTCGACGGTGAGGACGGGCTGGAACGCCAGGTGCTCCCAGGCTTCGCCCACCCGGCCGATCGCGAACAGGAAGCCGCCGGGACCCGAGTGCAGGTCGGCCCCTTCGGCCTCCACCTCCACCACGGCCGACCCGTACCATTGCTCGGGATCCTGATGCGAGGGGGAAGCGGCCCGCGGCACGGCGGCTCCCGTGTCCACCTGGACCGGCCGGACCGCGACGTCGCCGACGTTGCCCGCCTCGTCCACGCCCGCCACCGCGAACCAGAACACGCCGTCCCCCTCCGCCGAGGCGTGGAAGGCGCACTCGTTGACAGCCAAGTCGGCGCCGGTAAGCCCCGTGATCCGCTGCGGGGAGAACTTCACCAGGTACTTCGCCGCTCCCGGCAGGAACTCCCATGCCGCATCGAACTCGCGCGAGGCCTGCCAGCGCGCCTCCTCGGGATGGGACGAGGAAGTCACGACCGGAGCCGGCATGACCGGAGTCGAGAACCCGTCCTCGACGAGATGGACCGTCTCGTTGCCCTCGGCGTTGCGGGCCGTGATCATGTAGCTGTACTTCGTCCCCGCCCGCAGGCCTTCGAGAACGACACGATGCTTCAGCGAGAACGTCGGATTGCTCGCCGTCATGTCCCGCACCGATCCTGCTCCGTACTGAACGAGCGCACTGCACGGCACGTCCGTCGACCACTCCAGGATCGCCCGGGAGCTGGACACCGAGGAGGCCGTCGCGTCGCGGAGCACGGGCTCCGGCGCCTCGGTTCCCGTCGTGCGCAGGACCACCCCCCGCCGCTCGCACCCGAGGTAGAGCCGGCCCCGGTGCGCGGCCACCACGCGCAGAGCCGCCTCCGTGGACTGGAGGACGAGTTCCCATACCGCCCCGTCCCGGCTCACGTAAAGCCGTCCCGCCTCGCCCGTGCCCGCGAAGATCCGTCCTCCGAAGTTCTCGAGAGCGTAGACGTTCACGTCCTTCTCGCTGAAGAAGCACCTCTCCCATTCCGCGCCGTCCGCGGTGCGGAAGATCGCCCCCCCCGCCGGATGACTGCATCCCGCGTAGAGGAAGCCCGGGCCGGGGCACAGGCGGTTCACGAGCTTGGACCTGCTGCGGCACACGATCTCCCACAGCTCGCCGTCCTCGGACCGGAGGATCAGGCCGTCCGGGTACGTCCCCGCGAACAGCGCGCCGTTGAACTCGGCGAGAGCCGTGATCCCGATCTGGCCGGCCTGATGTACCATCTCCGCATGCCGGCCGTCCCAGCGGACTATGCGGCCCGAGGGAGACGTGCCGGCGTAGAGGGCGCCCCCGAACGCGGCCAGCGCATGAACCTGGTCCTCGCTCGTCGAGAAGGCGGGCCGCCATTCCTCGCCTTCGAGAACGTAGACGAGGCCCTTGAGGTTGGTCCCCGCGTAGACCGCGGCGTCGGCGTCCGGGGCCGCGAACACGGAGAGAGCCTGGATCTGGGTGGTCTCCTCCTCCCCGCCGAAGGGATCCTCCGCGCTTTCCCCGTCGGCGACGAGCAGGAAATCGGTCGCCTGCTGGGTGACGTGCGACCGGCGCCACCCGCCACGCGCCCCGCTTTCGGTCGTGAGCACCACGTCGAGGTTGGTCCCCACGTACAGCCGGTCCCCGAGAGCCACTGCCCCGTAGGGCGTGAAGCCCAGCGGCTCCTCGTGGACGCACTCGAGAGCCAGCGCCGCCGTCGAGGAAAGGTGCTTCTCGATCGCGGCTTCGAGCGCGGAAAGGGCCTCTTCCTGGGTGCCACCGGTCGTGGTGACGGCGGGGAAATCCGGGGCGACGGCACGGAACCGGCCGCGGGCATCGCGCTTCACAAGGGCCTTGAAATGCAGGACCAGTGCCTCGGTCTCGGGCTCCTGCGGCGTGGGTGGACTCACCGTCCCTATTTTACCAAGCCGCGCTGGCGAATGACCTCGAAGCAGAGGATCGCTGCGGCCGCCGACACGTTGAGGGAGGCGATCTGGCCCCGCATCGGGATTCGGACCAGCTCGTCGCACGTCTTCTTGGTCAGCTCACGCAGGCCCTTGCCCTCCTCGCCGAGCACGATCGCGACCGGCCGGACGAGATCAGCATCCGTGTGCGGCTTGGCCCCTTCCATGTCGGCCCCCACAACCCAACACCCGGCTTCCTTGAGCTCCTCCAGCGCCGCCCGCAGGTTGATGACGCGGACGAACGGCACGTGTTCGGTGGCTCCAGCCGACGCTCTCTCTACGCCCTCCCCGGCGAACGCGCTCCGATGCGCCGTGACCACGACGCCGTGGACTCCGGCGGCCTCCGCCGTCCGCAGGATCGCACCCGCGTTCTGGGGGTCCTTGACCTCGTCGAGAACGACCACGAACGCCGGATCGACCGAGGCCTTCAAGACTGCAACGATGTCACTCAGCCCGAGTTCAGGGAGCGGCTCCGCGAACGCGACAACGCCCTGATGCGGCTGGTCCCGACACAGCGTATCGAGAATAGCCCGAGGGACGACTGCAATCTTCACAGCGCGCGCCGCCGCCAGCTGACGGATCTCGTCCACAACGCCGCCGTGACCATGCTCGAGCATCGAGATCTGGCGGATCGCGCGCTTCCCCGCCTTGAGGGCTTCCAACACCGCATGGCGTCCTCTCAGGATCACTTCCCCTGGGCCCGCATCTGCCGCCATCCGGCGTTGCCGCTCAAACGGAACAGGTCGACGGTCCCGGAAACCGGGCCGGTTCACGACTTCCTGGCCACCTGTCCCTGCGCCGTGTCCTCAATCGTCCAACCTTTCGCCTTGAACGCGGCCCGGATCTCGTCCGCGCGCTTCCAGTCTTTCCGCGCGCGCACTTCTGCTCGCTCTGCGAGCAGAAGTGAGAGGTCCGCGGGCAGGGCTTCCGCCGGGCGGTCCGGCTCGATGCCGAGCGCCGCAAGCCGGGACATGATGCCGGACCGGGCTCGGCCGAGAGCCGCGGGGTCCCCGCCGGACTTAGCGCGGTGGAAGGCCTGCGCGGCCAGGAAAACTCCCGCCAGCGCCTTCGGCGTCGAGAGGTCGTCATCCATGGCGGCGTCGAACGCGGCCAGGTGCTTGGCCACTTCCTCCTCGACGGCGGCCGACTTCCCTGTCCCCCCCATCGAGGGCTCGAGCAGTCTCCGGAGGGAGTCGAGCGTCTCCTTCGCCTGACGCTCCTGATCGTCCGACCATTCGAAGGGAGAGCGCCAGTGCGTCTGGCACATGAGGAGGCGGATCGCGGGAGTCGGCAGCCGGTCGAGAACGTCCCGGAGCCGGACGACGTTGCCGATGGATTTCGACATCTTCTCCTTGTTGAGCGTCACCCACCCGCAGTGCGCCCAGACGCGGGCGAACGGCTTGCCGGTCGCCCCCTCGCTCTGGGCGATCTCGTTCTCGTGGTGCGGGAAGATGAGGTCCGCTCCGCCGCCGTGCAGGTCGAGCGTCTCGCCCAGGTACTTCATCGACATTGCCGAGCACTCGATGTGCCATCCCGGCCTGCCCTTCCCCCACGGGCTTTCCCACGACGGCTCGCCCGGCTTGGCCGCCTTCCACAGGTCGAAATCGATCGGGTCTTCCTTCAAGTCGGCCGAAACGGTCCCGGCGCCCGCGAGAACGCGCGTTCCCGCCATGACCTCGTCGAGCGTATTCTTCGAAAGCTTCCCGTACCCCGCGAATCTGCGGACCCGGTAGTAGACGTCGCCACCCGAGGGATACGCCAGCCCGGCTTCTACGAGCTTCTCCACGAGCGCGATGATCTCGGGAATGTGCCGGGACGCGTACGGCTCGTGCGTGGGCGTGAGGAGGTTCAGCTTCCCGAACAGCTCCTTGCGGATGGGGTCGTACTTGCCCACCAGGTCCGCGCACGTGACCCCGCGCTCGTTCGCCCGGTTGATGATCCGGTCCTCGACGTCGGTCACGTTGCGGACGTGGATGACGGGGATTCCCCGGAACTCGAGCCAGCGCCTGACGATGTCGAAAACGACCTCGTTGCGCGCGTGGCCGATGTGCGGCTCGTCGTAGGGCGACATCCCGCATTGGTACATGCGGAACTTCCCGTCCGGATGGCCGGGCCTCAGCTCGACCTTGGCGCGCGTGAGGGTGTCGTAGAGGACCATTGATGCATTCTACAGGGATGGCCCCTTGGGCCGTCCCCGGGGGACGTGGCCCCTGCCGTTACCAGATTTCGAAGTGAGTATCCTCTTTGGGCAGGCCTTTGACCGCCAGAACACTCCCGAGATCAGTCGTCATGGCGCGACTGCCGCATGCGTAGGCCGCGAGCCCGGAAATGTCGGTCAGGTACTTCTCGGCCTTCGCCTGCACGTACCCGACCTCGCCCTTCCAGGCCGGGCTCCGCGGCCGGCTGATCGTCGGAATGTAGGTGAAGTCGTTGGCCGCCGCCAGCGCCTTCCATTCATCGTCATAGAGAATCTGGTCCTCGTACCGGATGCCCAGGATGAGCGTGACCTTGCGCTTCTGCCCCTCGCCGGCCCGGTAGAGCCACCGGATCATGCTCCGGATCGGCGCGATTCCGGTACCGGTGGCGGCGAACAGGACCCGCGCCGGGACCGGTTCCTTCATCGAGAACGGACCGAAGGGCCCGCGCACGGGGAAACTGCCCCCCTCCTTGACGTCATTGAAGAGAAAACCGGTCACCCGGCCGCCCTCGACATGCTCGATCACGAGCTCGACCGGCTTCTCGTCCGGGGCCGACGCGATCGAATAGGCCCGGTGAATCGTGGAGCCGTCCGGCTGGGGCAGGTCCACCATAAGGAACTGGCCGGCTTTGAACGCGAGGGGCTTCGCCCCTTCGAGCCGGAGTTGGAACCGCCTGACCTCGGGGGTGACCGCAATGATCCTCTCCGCCAGGGCCTTGAAAGCGTCGGGCATGGCGGTATTGTACGATATCTCCTCAATCCGGGCCACGGGGCCCCCCAGGAGGAACACGACGATGGCGGCAGGCAAGGAACTGACCTTCGGTTTGATCGGATGCGGCGGGATCATGGGGTGGCACATCGGCAACCTCTCCAAGATCCCGGGGGTCACCGTCGGCGCCCTCGCCGACCCCTCGGAGCAAGCCATCGAGAACACGAAGAAGCGCAACCCGGCCCTCGCCCAGGCCACCACCTACTCCGACCACCGCGAGATGCTCCGCAACTCGCGGCTCGACGCCGTGATCATCGCCTCCCGGCACGTGGACCACTACCAGCAGATCATGGACTGCCTCAACGCGGGATGCCACGTCCTCGTCGAGAAGCCCTTCGTCGGCTCCATCGCCCACGCGAAGGCCACGATCGCCCTTGCCAAGAAGAAGGGCAAGACGCTCATGGTCTCGTACCAGCGGCACTTCGACCCCAAGTTCCGGTTCATGCGCCGGTGCGTTCAGGAGGGCCGGCTGGGCAGGCTTCAGAGCATCACGTCCTCGCTGGGCCAGGGCTGGCTCGAGGGATGCCGCGGCTCCTGGCGCCACGATCCCGCCGCCGCGCTGGGCGGCCAGCTCAACGACTCCGGCAGTCACGTCGTGGACATCGCGCTCTGGATCTCGGGGCTCAAGCCGGTCGAGGTCTACGGCTCGATCGAGAAGTGCGACGCCCGCGTGGACATCAACTCGGCGGTGACGGTCCGGCTCGAGAAGAACGTCCTCTGGACGATCAACATCTGCGGCAACACCCCCGGTTTCTGGGAGTACCTGGTGCTCGCCGGCGACAAGGGGACGATGGCCTATCTCAACGGCGACGTGACCGTCAACGAAGGCAGCGTGCGCATGAAGGGCGAGGGCTTCGGCCACTACCACGACCAGACGGCCGGATTCGTGAAGGCGGTCCGGGGCGAAGGGCCCAACGAGGTGCCCGGCGAGTTCGGCCTGCTCGTGACCGGGCTGACGCAGTCCGTCTACCGCGCCGCCGCCGCGCGCAAGCCGGTGCGGATCAGACTCTAGCGCGCGAGGTGGAAGTCAGCCGGAGTACGTAGCCGAGGAGGTCGGGGTCTCCCAGAGCCGCACGGAGACCACGGGGAGGCCCTCCGCCTTCGCGTGGTCGTAGACCATCCGGGCGATGTTCTCGGCGGTCGGATTTCCTTCCATGAGCACGAGCGGCTCCCCGTTCTCCTTCAGGAACGGAGCGAGCGGATCCTTCGCCGACATAAGCATCTTGTGATCCATCGTGGCGTTGATCCACTGCTCCACGCGCCGCTTGACCTCGTCGAAGTCCAGGACCATGCCCAGCTTGTCCAGGGAGTCGGCGCGAATCTCGATCTCGAGCCGCCCGTTGTGCCCGTGGAGATGCCGGCACTTGCCCGCGTATTCGAGGAGACGGTGGCCGTAGCTGAAGTGGATCTCGCGGATCACCGAGTACATCTGTCCCTATTGTACCCGGGGTATCATGGAAGGGACATGACGATGCGGTGGGCCGTCTCCCTGATTCTGCTGTGTCCGCTGAATGCGGGCGCCGCCCCGGCCGCGAAAGCCCCGGTCGAGGTCGCGCCACGCCCCTCGGCGACGACGGAAGCCTGGACCCGGGCCAGCATCGAGCCGTCGTTCCAGATCCGGCTCTCGGGCGATCCGCTGACGGCCACCCCGCTGGACACCGAGGATATCGGGCTCATCCCGTTCGGCCGGTGGCTGAACGCGATCGTCCTGCAGGAGGTCCAGCAGGGCTTCCAGTTCGCGGCCGAGCTCGAATACTGCGCGATCCCGGGATGCATCATCACGAACGAGGATGCCGGAAGGGTCCTGATCGCGAAACGCGACGTCGCGGACGCGATCCGGATAGGGCTCTACGACGAGGGCTGGGGCCGGTCCGGCTCCCCCGCCCTGTCGGAAGAGAACCGGCTGGCCGTGCCGGTGACGGGCCCGAACCACGAGCGCGAAATTTGGGTGCTCAAGCGCGCCGCCGACGGATGGCGCATGCACCGCCGCTATCCCATATCCCTCAAGGTCCCCATCAGCCTGCGCTGGCGCGACGACGACCTGTACCTCTTCTTCCACGGCGAGTCGCCGCTCGACGCGGCGCGGCTGGATCTCTCCAGCGGGAAGCTGGTCAGCGCCACCCCGATCGAGGCTTACTGGTACAACTGCGTCGGCGGGGACAAGAACCACTGGGCGGTGGGGCCGCTGGGCAATCATCCCGAGGAGCTCGGCAGTTACCAGAGCGTGCCGATCTGGCGGCGCGGGGACCCCCGCCCCGGCCTGCTGGAGCTGAACTCCTCCTGCCGCCCGATGACCACGGGCGGATTCGCGGCGCCGGCCCTGGTCCAGGTGGACTGCCTGGGCCGGATCTGCATCGTGAGCGCCTACGGCGAGGAGATCTGGTGCCTGCGATACGGGCCGGACGGAAACCTCGAGGGCGGATCCAAGATCGCGCTGAACATCGCCGGCACGTACCGGACCGTCCAGATCGACGAGCGGGGCCGGTTCTACTTCCTCGCGGTCGAGATGGCCGAGGACGGCAAGAAGCCCAAGCTGCTTCACTTCATCAGGATGAAGTGACCCGGCCTTCAAGCTCCAGGATCCAGGCCATGCGTGAGCCTCGGGGAACCCGTCATCTGCGGGCTTTCCGGAACTGACGGCTCCGGAACCGGCTACTTGAAAAGCGGAGCGACCGGCAGAGCCAGGCCGGACAGAAAGGGAGAGGAGAGCGTGTCGCGTTCCTCGAAGTAGCCGGCGGGATCGTAGGAGCCCGAGGCGCCCAGCTTCAGGACCTCGACACTGCGGGACGCCGGATCGACGAGCCAGTACTCTCGCACGCCGCTGCGGGCGTAGAGGTCGCGCTTGACCAGCCGGTCCCGCTCGACACCATCGGGCGAGATGACTTCGACCAGCAGGTCGGGAGCCCCGCGAACCCAGTCCTGGAGAATGGATGAGCGGGCGGACGAGACGAAGATAACGTCCGGCTCGACAATGTCGCCGGTGGGGAGGTGCACGTCCATCGGTGCGGCGAGGACGCGGCCGAGGCCGCGTGGATCCACGAACACGCGCAATCCCATATAGATGTTGCCCGTGACGATCTGGTGCAGTGACTTCGGCGATGGGGTCATCAGCAGTTCTCCTCCGATCAACTCGGCCAGCGTGCCCTCCGGGAGCTGCATGAAGTCGTCCGCCGACTTGCGGGGTCTGGTCTTTACCTGGCTCATGTCATCCTCATGATATCACGCGAGAATCGTCACCCTCCCGCCAGTCCGGCCGGACCGTGTCGGACGCGGCCGCTCTCAGTACCCGTAGGTGGAGTAGGGCACGCCGCGCGAGTCCTTCGCGGAGCTGTTGACATGGACCCGGCCCGTCGCGGGGCTGTAGCGCCAGCCGCGCCCCGCCGTCGTGATGTTCTCGTCCGTAGTCACGAGCACCTCCGCGCCCTCCGGGCTGTCGGCCACGCCGGAGCCGATGCCCATGTGCGTCGCCCGGACGGATGGCACCGCCTCCAGGTACACCTCCATCACCGCCCCGTTGGAAGTCCCCAGGTTCGGCGGATAGATGCCCTCGAGATCGCCGTAATAGATACTGATCGCAGACTGGATCACGTGAATAGCTTGACGGGTCTCTTCCTCGTTCCGGCGTTCCCGGAAACCTGCGGGGCTGATCCATGCCCCGGCGGACTCTCCGTACGTCACGAACCCGGCATAGACCCGGTGACCGATACTGCGGTACCACCCGCGCCCGAACTCCGAATAGCCATAGGTGCTCCACACGTAGTCCTTCAGCGCGAACCGGCTCTTGTCATCCGCCCCGGCCCGGAGATGAACGACTTGCAGGGCGTTGTCCGCGTCGAATCCGTATTCGATGGCGACCAGTGCGACCTTCACGGGACCTCCTCGTGTGAGCTTCATGGGCATTCTCCTTTCAGGCCGTCATCTGGATCCGCAGGCGCGACCGAGGCGGGTGGTCATCGCCAGGACCGCCTTGTACACGTCCCGCTGGGTCGAAAGCTCGCGGGCGTCGTCCGAGTAGACCACCTTCGCGGTCTCGGTCTCGACCATCCGGAAGCTCACGACGTACTGGTCCAGGAGCTTGCCGAAACTCCCGACGATCAGGTACCTGACGTTCAGCACCTTGCCCAGCTTGACCGCGCATTCCGCCGTCGTGCATCCGCTCTGCTGGAATGCCTGTTCCGCGAGGATCTTGTCCATATTCGCCTTCTCCACGACGTCGAAACGCCCCTGCTTCACGAGCTCGCTCCGGAACATGTCCGCGATCACGGCCGAGTCGCCGGCGGAGACGTTCTGGGGATCGAAGGTCGCCACCGCGAGCGTTGACCGCCCGCTGCGCGCGGTCAACGCTTTCGGAGTTTCGGCGGACGCCGAAACTCCGCGCGTCTCCTCCGCCGCCTTGGCCCTGGACGAGTCCTCGAGTCGAAGGGCCTCCAGCTCTGGCGCGGTCGGCCCAAACGCGTACGTGAGGCTCGCCCGGTGCGTCGCGCCGAGCGCGTGGGCCGTGAACGCGTAGTCCAGCGCATACCCCATGAAGACCGCCGACAACCCGGCCGAGAACTGGATCCCGGGGCCGGTGACCCCCGCGCCCGCGCGCAGTCCCAGCGCGGCCGCCGGCCACCACTCCGCTCCCGCGCCGACCTGCGCGTCCCGGCCCGTTGCACTCGCGATCTCGATTCCCCCGGCGACCCGCATCGGCGCGAACCGGTACGACGCACCGGCGCGAATCTCGCGGGGCAACGAATCCCCCCCCGGCCCGGCCTCGCCCGCCGCGCGCAGACCCGCGCCGACATTGCGGATGGCCGCCGCCGCCGTGAATCCGGCATACCCGGCCGAAACCCCGGCATCCGCGGCCCCGGTCGTCGCCGTGTTCCCCGCGAGGGCGTCGGCTACCCCGCGCACCCCCAGCCCGACCGCGGCTGGCCCGACGCGGACGGCCGCGACCACTCCACCCGATTGCACGGACCGCGCGATGCGGCTCCCGGCCGGCGACCCCGACTCGTTCAGCTCGTCGAAGCCGGATGAGTAGGACATGACCACCGCGCCGAGGGTCCAGGACGGCGTCAGCATCCAGCCGACTCCGGCGCCCAACGTCTGCTGTTGGCCGCCGAACATGGAAGCGCCGCCCAGCGCCGCCTCGCCGCGCGTCGCCTGCCCCGCCAGCAGGGCCGGGTTGCTCCACGCCCTCAGCAAGTCGGTCCCGCCCGCGCTCACGCCCCCCATGCCCGCCTGCCGAACGGACAGCGGCACGTTCAGGATCGCGGCGCCGGCCGCGCCATCCGCGCGGGACACTCCGGACAGCGCCATCAACGCGAGCCCGGCCAACACGCGCCTCATCGCGTTCTCCTGACGACCGCGAACGGCCTGCGCGCGCTCACCCCGCCGCCCCTTGCCACCGCGTAGCAGACCCCGGTGCCGAGCTTGTGCCCGTTCACCTCGGGCGAGGCCAGCGTGACGGTCCCGATCCCGGTCCCGTCGATCGTGCCGTTGAGGATACCCACGTGCAGGCCCGCCTCGTCGTAGATATCGATGTCCACCTGGCCGCCTGCCTCCCCCTTGAAGGTGAAGACGACCTTGGTCGCGGGATCGCCCGGATCGAGCACGTTCGGCGCCGCGAGCATCGACCCCGGCGCGACGGCCCCGGCCGCGGGCGGCTGGGCGGGCGGCGTCGTCGTGCCGGTGCCGTCAGTCGGGCCGCCGGTCGGCGGGACGTAGCCCGCCACGTATCCTGCCTCAACCGATGCAAGCGCTATCGAGCTGTTGTCCCATCCCCCCATCGCGTAGATCGTGCCACCGATCACCGCGGCCGCAAGAGCGGTACGGGCGGTGGCCATGGAGGACTTGGCAGCCCACGTGTTCGTAGCCGGATCGTATGCCTCCACCGAGGCCGTTCCGCTGATCGCGGCGGTTCCTCCAATCGCGTAGAGGAGGCCGCCCAATGACACCGCAGCGGCACTGCTGCGGATCGTCGACATGGAAGCTTTGGTGGTCCACGTATTCGTGGCCGGATCGTATGTCTCTATCGTCGCCAAGGGTGACCCGTTCCATCCCCCGATCGCATAGATGATGCCGTTCACTGTCGCGGCAGCAGGCGAACCTC
>Ga0315294_10000391_pt1 | contig 47369 bp, 63 predicted proteins | sample YL17G13_40_MG_FD_203626 | JGI IMG/M metagenome (GOLD analysis project Ga0315294, IMG submission 203626) | Sediment microbial communities from Yellowstone Lake, YNP, Wyoming, USA - YL17G13_40 | ecosystem: Environmental > Aquatic > Freshwater > Lake > Sediment | place: USA: Wyoming | collected... | reverse complement strand
CACTTCATCGTTTAGTCCTACCTCAATCGTCATCTGCTTGACAGGATTAGGACTGTCTGTGTAGCACTTAGCCAGAACACTCTCAGATGGGAACAACTTCGTCCTGCGGATGCTCGAAGTTGAGATTCCAGCAATATCCCTCAAGCATCCCACTACGTCCTTTGAAAAAGCATCGTAATACTCAACAGGAACTTCAATGATGAGGAATCCATTCTGGACTGCTTTGAGAAGGTCTACCTCGACATCTAGTATCTTCGGTGGATTGTGAACATCACCAACACTGAGCTTGAACTTTCTGCCACAGTAGTGACTGACCGGCTTGGCCTCCCACAAAGGTATATCAACGATGTGTACATTTTTAGTGGTTTTGTACTTGACAATGAATGCGTTGAGAAATGCTAAGCGGTCTTGTTTTGATGCTACCATAAAAAATCGACCAACAGTCTCACCTCGAATAACAAATCGGGACTCAAGACGACGTCGAGCATTCTCATAGGCCTGAATCACTTTTTGACGTTGAATGTTAGATGCGGCAGGAGAATCTACTTCGTCCATCAAAGCGATAATAACGTCCTCGCCCTGAGAACCAAAGCCTTGTACGAACGGTGAGGCAAATGTATACTTGATAAGAGGAAACTCAACTCGAGGATTAAGTTCCGAACCCACAACATGTCCATGGGCACGGAACCAGGGAGATGCGAGTAGGTGGCTCTGGAATAGTGCGTAGGTTCGACTTTCGCTTTCGTTCTTGGTGAGGTTGAAGAAGACGATGGACATCTGCCCACCGGCCGTCAGTCCGAAGTGGCCCCAAGGATCCTTCAAACATAGAATCCGACACAACGTGTAGAGACCTCCGTAGACAGCCGCTCGTGTCTTGCCTGTTCCGATAGCGCCCGTGTAGACATGAAGATACTTGCTATCTTCAGAAGCTACGATGTCCAGAGCGTCCTTCCAGCATTGATAGACTACCTTGCCATTTCCTGTAAGGCTTCCTAGATACTGCGGATCGTTGAGAAACTGCTCCATAGTTGGAGGTTTCTCTTTATAGTTTTGAGCCATTACGTAGTCAAGGTAGTTCTGAATCTCCTGTTTACTTCCCTGATTCGAGTGTCCGTCCATCAGATGATGCTTCCTTTCCTGGTGGTTCGAATGTTACGTCTGTTACTTGTGTTGCTCGATCCGCCATCTTCTGTAGATCATGAATTAGATGCTCACGTTCTACAGGAGTCATATCTTCGACCTTTTTGGCCACCCCTGCATCAATCTTCACTGGACCATTCACTTGAGTATTCTGCTGCTGACCAACAATCAAGAAGTTGGTTTTCTGATTGATGATGGGGGCTGGTTCCTGAGGAACAGTGAAGCCCATCTGCTTAGCAAAGGTAATTAAGTGCTCAGATTCTGCTCGCATCTCTTGGAGAAGTTTGATCTTCAACTTCTGCAAGGCCTCATCACGCACAACTCGTACTCCGCAGTTGGTGTTACACTTCAAGCAGATGTGGTAGATGTTTCCACTTAGTCCGTGCTCTTCAACAGGTGCCGAGCAACAGACGGACTCAAGTGCTTCGTCCTTGCCATCCCACATCTGAAACATAGCTTCGAGCTTAGCACATCGTTCCATTGAGCCCTGAACGATCTGCTGTGCCAAATTGGCAGCAACTCGAGCAGCGATATCTTTGTCCAGAGTCCTCTTGAACTTCTGCTGTATCCGAATGACCTCTTCTGTGGTGATCTCACAATTCAACATTTTGGTCGCTTCTTCAGCAACCTTCCGAGCATCATGAGGATACCTCAGTATAAGGAACCGGACTTGATCTTCGTAGTTAAGTTTTTGGATGCTTCCCATCAGAACTCCACCAGTCCACTGATGTCTGATGCACCACAGAAAATGATCGCGTGTTTCTTCTTATCAGCACCAGTTTCGATGTGACGCCATGGAACTTCTTGGTCGTACTTCACGTACACACCAGGAACAAGTTCCTTCGGAACTCCATGCCACTTCCCTTTATCGTCGAAGAAGCCCGGTCCTATCGCCAGAAGGATACCAATGCCTTGGACGTACTCCGCCTGAAACTTCTCAGGAATCTCAAGAAGGCCATCAGGAATATAGTGTGTGGGGGGCGGACACGGAAAGATGAAAACTCGATCGGCTGTAGGCCTCCAGGGAAACCTCACCTTACCTCGAACGTGAAATGGTGACAAGCGCTTCATGAGACTTCCTTCAATCAACTACATAAGTAGCTATGTTTCCTTCTGATTCCTGAACATCAACTTGGTAGCAGTATGGGGTGTGCAAGCAGATCCATCGGGCAATGTTCTCTGCTGTCGGGTTCTCTTCAAGAATTTGATTCAGATCGCTGTGATCTAACCTCATTACAACCTCTTTGATGTTCGTAAAATCAATCACCATACCATTGTTAGCCTCCACCGCTTCATCAGAGGCCTGACAGTAAATAGTTAAAATCCAAGAATGGCCATGAACGTTTCGACACTTGCTTTCATAAGGCAAATTTAGGTGGTGTGCTCCTGCGATCTCGATCCGTTTCTGAATACGAAACATCTCTTCTCTCCTACTCTGGTCGTGGTTGAGATTCAAGATCCTTGAGATGGGCTCTCTGCAAATCAAGTGCAGCATTCTCATCCTAGATTGGTTCATCCGGCACTTCGTAGATCTCATCGTAGTGACGATACAGTTCTCCACAACCCATTCCGCATCCGGCCAGAAATCCGTTTCCTATATACCTAAACCCTGTTACATCAGGACCGGAAAGTTCCTCACCACAGGAATTCGTATTGACCTTGTGAACTAGAGTTGCTGTCCGAAGATGAGATGGATTCATCAGTCCGATGATCTCCTGAGCTTTCTTCATCGTTGCACCTGTGTCCCAAATATCATCGATAACCCAAACATTCTCATCTTTGACATCCTCAATTGAAAGGTCAAGTGTCGAGGTGATCTTCATCTGGTCAGGTCGTCGTCCGTTTCCATAGGAGGAGATCCCCATGTGCCCAATCCGGACGTCCTCAACGTAATTGCTCATGTGGCGAAGAATTTGGTACGCCGTCCAGAGACCACCTTTAAGTATGGCGATGAGAACCAGTTTCTTTGGCTCGTCCTTCTTAATAATACTCAAACGAATTCGACGGATCGCTTCATGCACTTCATCATGATCAAAGAGAATGGTCCAGCCTTTGGGAGTCATTTGATCTTCTCCACTAAACTTACACCATCAGTGATAACTACACGCCAGGACACATCAGCAACCTCAGCCAACTCGTGCTCGTGAGTAACAATGAGAAATTGCAGTCCGAGACGCTCTGAGAGACTTCGTATCATCATGCCAATTGCTTCGAGACGTCCCGAATCTACATTCTTCAGTGGTTCGTCGAAGATAAGTACCGGCTCAGTTCTGTTGATTTGCAGAGCCCAGAAGGTCACCTTGAGAACAAAGGAGACCACATCCACCACCCCGCCTCCTAATTCGTCCTTCAGTGAGTGTTGAGTTCCATCAATAACGACCCACATCTGGGCTTCGGCCTGGCTGCGGCTTACTGTGTTTTCAATCTCAAAGGAGTAGCCACCCCCGAAGACATATTGAAGGGCTTCAGTGACCAGACCTTCAACCACACCATTAAACTCTGACTGAACCAGGATACTAACAGCGTTGATGATGTCCTGTGCTGACAGTAGATTAGTGAACTTCTCTTTCAGTTGAAGAAGTTCATTTTGGACTGTCGACACTTGGCTGGTCAGTAGTTGTTTTTTGGCTCTGGTCTCCGCCAGGAACGACTTGTATCTCTTGAGTGTTGTCATCTGCAGTCACCGGGATGAAAAGATCAACTCGAGTACCAATCGGAAGCTTCGCCACAGGAAACACCAATGGTTGGGCAGGAGACATGTTAACATGGTCGCTGCCTTGTCCATCGAAGGTCTTCCACATCTTGAATCCCGTAATATCATCTTTTCCTAGAACAGCATAACCTGCTAGCATAAGCTGGGTTTTGCTTGGCTGAACTGGCCCAGTACTCACCTCGTGCTTGGCTTCGAGGGGTTGTGACTGTGGACTGTTACCTTCTGTCTTCTGATCCATCTGCTCCTCCAGCACTTACCGAAACAGCTGCTTCTATAATCTTCTCTAGCTCTTGATCAATGGACTGGAGATCAGTTTCGATCTGGGCAATCTCCCCACTGATAGAAGTAAGCTTTTTAGTAGCAGCATCAGTGGTATCTAATCCAAATCCTTCCTGTAGCTGCTTCTTGAGAGTGTCCTCCTGTCCCTGGCGTCGTTGCTCACGGGCTTGGAGATCCTGTATCTGCTGTTCCTTACGACGAAGCTCAATCAATACATCGCTCACTTGGCGGCCTCCTCGAGTGCACTATCAAGTTCATCTTTCACGGCCTGATTAGCGTTCATTTCGGCCATAACACGAATCAAGGTGCTCTTCCAACCTTCAGATGTTCCTTTTGAGTTGAGCATCTTCTTTATAAATCTCTCAAGAACACCCGTATTCTTTATCTCAGGTGATTCCAGATCAAATACGGATTCAGATGGATCAACTTGAAGCTCGTATGTTTTGACCTGAAGATCTGGAATACTAACAACGCATACTGATGGCTTCAGTTCAAACTTCAGGTCGGTCATCGTCTGTCTAATGATGGCTCCTACGTTGATAATCATTCGACCATTCCATCGATCCGTGAATGGGTAGTGATAGTCCCCGACCAGGGTTACTTTGTAGTCCTCGTACGCTCGAAGAAAAGCTCTTGGTTCTTCAAGAACCTGTCCGGGGAACAACGGTCGATTTCCAATCATACGATGGGTTACTAGGATGTTGAAGTCATTTGAATTCCGCACCTTCGGAATCTCTTCACCAAATGAGGCTCCATAAACACAAACACCAGAAACGATCTCTGTAGCCTGATGATTGAGAATCTGCAGTACACCAGCGGCCTCTAGCACTCGTATAGGGCTGTTCGGCAAAGTGTTGACCGAATGTCCTGTCACATCATGTTGTCCCCAAACACCAAGTATTCGTTTCTTGGTTCGGAGATACTCAATCAAGGATGCCTTCACCCGATTAGCTACCGTAGGTGCGTCGAAGAAATCTCCTGCCTGAAGAACAGCTTGACAGTTCTCCTTCTCGAAGATTTCGTATGCTTGGCCCAGTTTGTTCATCTGGGCAGCAAAGTAGTTGTCTTTGCGGCGCTTCGGTGCTACATTGGTGAAGTGTGTATCACCTATTATACCGATCGTGAATGGTTCCACTGCTTTAGATCCTCATCAAGAGCATGCACAAACAGCATGTACGATTCCTCTAACATCATCTGGTAGAGGATCAATTCGTGCTTATCATTAGCACTTCCAACCTTTTCCTGGTCGTCTTTGACCTTCTTGAACAGATCCACTGTTTCGGAACGAACCCACGCCAAATCAACAACACCCTCACCATATATCAGAATAGCATACTGAGCATACGTAAGACCGCACTGCTGTTTCTGACAGGCAAAGAAGCACTGATCTGCATCACGAGCTTGCTGAGTATTCCAGGAGGTGGGAGGAGTGATTTTCGAGGTCTTCACTGGATTGTTAACAGGATTCTCATTTCCGTTCATTGGTGTGCTCCAATAGGTGCTTTTGCGTTTTCCCTGTTAGTTCACTGCTACACCAGGGGCAGGTCTTTAGTTGAGACATCAGATCTCCTTTCTCTTTCTCAAGTTGATTCAACTTCTCAACCGCCCCTTGACCTTCAACCGTGCACTTGCCAAGAGCCTCTACGATCTTGTATAGATTCTGAAGGTTTGCACACAATGAATTATACTGTTGTACTAGTGTTGCTCCTTTACCAAGAACTCCACTGAGATTAGCAGGAAAAACCATCTGGTTAGCAGCTGTAGCTTTCAAGTTCTTGATTATTTCTTGTAAGGTACTATAAAAGGATCGAAGCCGAAGTAGATTTTCAGACATTTGTGTCACGGATTCATTGATCTGCTTGATACGAGCTTCCGGTAGGTTGATCCTCAACTTTTCCACGGAGACCAATTGATCGTACAAGGACTTCAACCTCTGGTGGGCCCTTTCAAGTTCTTCCTTCCTGGCCTCCAGAGCATCAGCCTTGTTAATGAGAGATTCGAGCTTTTCAAGGTCAATAACTGAGATAGCCTTGAGCTTCTCTTGTATTTGAAGCAGTTCTACTTCCTTGTCTGATGTGCTTCCCCGACAGGAACGTATCCTAGAAGAGATAATGTCTGCGATCTTATCGATCTGTTCCATTCCTGTGACCTTCCGTATCTGGAGGGCTACAGATCCTGGACTATCAAACACCAAGAAGTAAGGATCGAATTGGGCTTGGATGTTAGAGTCCCGGAGATTTAGTGCTAGAAGAACATCCTCAGGTGGATTGCTCCCGAAAGAGGTGAAAGGGTGCTCCGTATCGCCATTGAGGACATACTCGTTCCGACTCTTGCTCCGTATTCTTTCGACGGATACTTTTGTCCCATCGGATCGGGTCTCTTCAAGTCGAACATCCGCTTCATCCTGACCAGTACGTATGAAGTTCACACCCAGAGGTCGATTCGTCAGTGCCCAGTTCAATGAACGTACACAAGCACTCTTGCCCGCATTGGACTGTCCTACAATCACATTAACACCAGGGCCCAGTTCAATGACTGAGTCCTGGTGGGATTGGAAGTTCCGAATTCGTAAACTGTTTAGCATGAGGAGACATACCTAACAAAAGGTCTGTCCAGTACGTTGACTGGAAAAGCCTTAGTCACTCTGTTAAACACACGAATCTGGTTCTCTGGAAGATCTTTCATAAGAACTGCTCCATTTCGAAGGAGCATCTCAGTTCTCAGTAGTTGTGCTAACCAGTAGGCATCTGCTAGGTCAGTACCAGGACCATCATACTCTTCAACTGTTTCCTTACCATTCTTGATCTTCTTGTTGATCTTCTTGATCAAGGCCTCGGGAAAGAACCCTCCACCTCCTGGATTAGGTGTATTCCTAAGAAGAGCATAAACCATGTCCCTCTTTAAGGCGTGCCCATTTCCTGTACCAAACAGCTTTACGCTATCAGGATCATACAGTCGAAAACAACCACCACCGATCAGGAACATGTTTTTTACAACTCCGGTTTGTTCCGCTATTTCAGCAAATCGGGTGGATTGACTTGCATATCCATAGTCTTCAACAGCAACAGTAAAAGCACCTGTGGGCCAGATCTTACTAGTTAGGAATTGTTGAATCTGCCCGATCCGAAAGAACTGCTCAGTCTCTCGATCAAGATCTTTTGATGGTTTGTAAAAAAGACAGTGTTCCGAATCAGCATTTGCGAACATCTTCACATCTGTCATGTAGAAGTAGTTCATCACAGATCCAGAATCATCAAGTTCGACGAATCCGAAATGCCTCAACGAAATATCCAACCCAAAAATTCGCATCAGAACACCCTAGTCTTTCTCGGCTCCGCTCGGTACACTTTTTCCCACACCTTCACAACGTACTGACGAAGACCTTCCTCTTGACTCTTCTCTTCAATATACGGAACCCACTCCATCATACGCTTGGAGATCGTAACAGCACCACCGCCCTTGCCCTGGCATGTACAAGGACCTTCCTGCAAGCAGATAGCTCCGCAGTCAACGCACACCGGAAGCTTCACAGCGGTGGTCATCTTGTAAGAGTCTTCGATACCTTTTTCGATCTCGGCCAGAAAAGAGAGGTTAGTGGTAATATCATCCAGGCCATAATCAAAGAGAATTTTGAACTTGCCCGAACGGAACGGAGGGGCAACCTTGTTCTTTGCAATCTTGAACTTCACCCAAATACCAATCTCCCGACCAGAAGAGTTGGTGACCTTCTTGTCATGCTTCAGGTACAATCGAACTGAAGAGTAGAACTCCAATCCTCGACCACCTGTAGTAGTTTCTCCTCCGAATGGGGATCCAACATCATCCCGGGTCTGATCAACAATAAGAAGGGTCATTCCTTTTCGAGCTATCTCGTGGAGATACTTACGAAGTCCCAAAGAGATCTGCTTGGCACGGTAAGCACCAAAGCCCTTCTCATCCATGCCCTTCTCGATTTCGATAACAGCTGGAAGAACAGTGAGTGTATCAATAACTCCGAACTTCGGCTTGCGAGTTGGAAGACCTAGGATGCCTCCAAGCCATTGATCAAACAACTCTTCGAGAGTAATTGGTTGATCTCCTTTCTTGTACTTCTTCTCGCCCTTACCACCATCAGCCGCATACCCATAGTAGAAATTCGCGTGCTGACAGTCTAGTCCGTAGATCTTGGCGAAGGTTGGATCAAGTGTGTGCTCAACATCAGCTAGGAACGCATGCTTGCCTGATCGTAGAGCATACCCCATAGCTGTTGTAGCAATCACTGTCTTGGCAGTACTAGCTCCACCATAGGCTTGTACGATTCTCCCGATGGGAAAGCCTCCGGGATACCGATTCGAAACTGCCAGGTCCAGAACCAAACATCCTGAAGAGCACCAATCGGTGACCTCAGGAAGATCAATGATATTAACAGCATCCGCCGCATCTTTGATTTCATCTACTGTGAGTTTCTCACTCATTAGTACCTACTCCTGTGTTTTCTTCTCCCTGGCTTTCTTGTTCACGCTGTGCGGCCGACGATCGACGAAGATCGTTAATTCGATCCTCTGTTACTTTGTTCAGATCAACCTTCTGAGGAGCAAGGTCATCCTTAGTAGAGTACCACTCATGAACGTACAAGGTCACTGCATCCTTGATCATTGATTTTCGCTCTTCAGCAGCAGTTATCAACACATTAGCACAATCGGCCAGATACTGTGCTTCAGTGTATGCTGTGAGAGCTTTCCGGTAGTCATCATGAGTGATAACTGCATCTTCCAGGGCCGACTCCGTGAGTTTGGAAATCCCAGCACCACCAGGATTCTCACGGATTCCTTTTCTCACTCGAGAGCGTTCCAAATCTAAGAAATCCTTGGCAGTTCGGGCATCTCTCTTGAGCTCTGATACGAATTCCCCGATCTCGCCGAATAGAACTGCTTGACCTGCACACTCTTCACCTAACCGGGTTCGGTCAATTGGCAATCTGGCCTTCAACTCACGAAGTCGGTCTTGCAATGCAGACATTGGTATCAACCCCCTTGCTGTTTCAGTTGAGCAATACGATCACGAACCTCAGGACTCACCCCATTAGCGGGAGTGACCTCACCCCGCACTCGAGACTCAGCACCAGCAGGAACCTCACCTCGTGAACGAACTTCAGGTGCTGTGGGGGCTGGCACAGGAGCCGGAACAGGAACTGGAACCGGTATCGGAGCAGGAGCTGACATCTGTGGCACTTGAACAGGTTGTCTGACCTCAGGAGTTGGATCCTGGACAACACCAGGATTGACCCCACCTTGACTTCTCGAATCACCTCGGGCTTCACCACCCCGGGACTCAACAGTAGGGGCTGGAAGTTGAGCAAGCTCCGTGGCCACCTCAGAATACTCTGGCTTCAGAAGGAATTCTTCGAAGTCATCAGGAGCATTCTTATACCATGACTCGGGGGGCTTCTCACCAGGTATCAATCTGAAAGCTATGTACTTCGTATTGATACCTGAACCAACACGATCAAACACGACATCCATTCCCTCATCACGAGAGCTGATATCAATAGTTCGATTGGTTCTCGGATCAGTGGACAATGAGACAATGCCGTCTTTGATGGCCGCTGGAGCATCGTACCACTGAAGTCCTTTTCTCTCAGTATCAGCACTGCGTGTGTCAAAAACGAAAAACAAGTAGCGGGAGCTTGGCCACAACTCTTTGATCCGGGCATCATTCGGATCAACCGACTTCAGCTTTTCGGACAGATCACACATGGCACAAGGTAGACCATACATCTTCTTCATACAAAGGAAGGTACGATCATCGGCGCCGACATGGTTGTGAACGTAGACTGCTTTCCCATAGAACGGTTTCTTCTCTTTGGTATACTGAGAAAAGTGCAGGTCAATAACCCGCATGAAATTGGATCCGGGCTGGCTCTTGTACTGAGTGATTCCCGCCCGTTCCAATGCTCGGACATCAGTGTAGTTGTACTTGCCTGAAGTACCTTCTCGAGTCTTTCTCTGTTCATCAGCAATTGATTCCGCTCGTCCCATTGTGAGGACCTCCTAAAAATTGATTGTTACTAGACAACTTTGTTCCAGTGTAATTCTGAATGTGAGTACGGAGGAAGGTATGTATTCTCGGAGAAGCACGCTTGGGCCACAAGAGATCCTAACTGTGCCTTACTTCCGTAGAAAACACTGGTACTGAAGATTCGTATCAAATGTGCCAGGTCAAGAGCTTCCTTCGCATTAGCAGCAGTAACCAACTTTTTGTAAAGGTAGGTCAGGATAGACTTTCTAATGGTCTCAGGCTCTTCTGCGATCTTGTCAAAGGTTCCAATAATCTGCTGCCACTTCTGCTGACGAACATCTGGATTGGCGTACAGCAGTTTACAGAGTTCAATGACCTGAACATCCTTCTCTGTGCCCTTCACCAACATCTGAAAGGCTTCATCTACGTTAGTGATATCCTTGACCGTCTCCAGAGCAACCAGTGCTGCTCTCGGTGAACCTTCACAAGTGCATGCGATGCCTTGAACAATCTGAGGATCTACCTTGAACCCCTTCTTCTGACAGGCTCCATCCAGAAGAGCAATGATCTTCGACTCACCCAACCTCGAGACCTCATACGGTGTACACCGATTCCGGACAGTGAGGATAAGACTATTTGGATCGGTGGTACAGAGAACAAAATAGCAATGAACAGGAGGCTCCTCGAGCACCTTCAGAAAAGCTTCTTGAGCGGCCTTGGTCAGTTCATGGCACTCATCGATAATGTATGTCTTGGGCTTGCCTCCCAGGGAAGACAATCCGGCCTGGGCACTGATCTCCCTCACGGTATCGATACCTCGAGTATTAGCCGCGTTGTACTCGAAGATGCTATTCTCATCCGAACCAAACTCATGGGCCAGTATTCGTCCGAGAGTGGTCTTTCCACATCCAGAAGGTCCGAAGAAGAGAATAGCGTGGGGCCGAGTGGGGCTCTTGAGCATCTTTGCAAGAGCCCCAACAGTCGTTTCATTCCCGACCATCTCAGCAAGACAGATCGGACGAAGTTCTTGATACAGTCCTATCGACACGCGTTTTCTCCTTATGCCTTCGCCTGCTTCACCAACTGGTGACAGTGCGGGCACAGATTATACTCATGAGTGACTCCGCCGGCGACACTCTGGAGAGCACGGGCACCGGAAGTGGACAGTTTTGATGAGTAGGTCCCAACTCGGGTGATTGCGTTCCAGATATCATACATTGTCTTAGGGCCGCCCCCACCATTCTGGGTAGCAGCCTCAGCAACGATTTCTTGCTGTGTACGAACCGGGATGCCAAACTTGCGGAACAAGCTGGCCAGTGTATCAGGAACATGACCCTCAACTCCAACCTCGGTCAAATGCTTGATACGTCCAAACTCCCCATCAAGAGCTCCCAGCGAACCTTGTGTAGCATTTCGGACCCAAGGACTAATGGGCTCGTTGCTATCGCTGCGGTGTGACCACTGGCTGATGTTCTCATATACAATGGCACCATTGACGCAGATGGCCCGGCAGATATACGGAGCGATCTCGATCTTGTGCTCTCCGATGATTGAATTCTGAAGGTCGATTCCTCCATGGAGAACATCACCAGTAACAGCTTCGAACACACGATCGGTGACAATGGAGATGCGTGAGTGATCCAAACGACTGAACACCTGATGATAGCCCAAGATGTGATCAGGTCCGATAATCTGCTCCGTAGCTCCGAGCAGTTCGCTGTTGTTGTAGTATTGTGGACGGTTGGCATTGCAGCCAACAACTGTACCACTGTGAAGGAAGAACCTAAGTTTGCCATTGGCTCCACCTCGGAACCAGTGGTCCAGATTTCGGAACAGAAGGTCTGTCGGGCACTTCCTGCTGTAGGACTCAGGAATGCCGACGCCCCGAGCGGCCTCTTGCAGGCCTTCGGTCGTCATCAGATGTTCCTCTTTGTTGAGAGTGATGATCGGGGCACCTTTGTCATCGATCTTGAAGAAGATCTCCGATTTCAATCCAAGCTCCACATCCACATGTGTGAGCCCCTCAGTGGGTTCTAAGACCCTCGTCACTTGATCCCGGGACATGAGGTTGAGTGTTGGCTGTGCCATGTTGTTCGTACCTCCAAAAAGGATTTGTTTTATGGATGATTATACTGGTCTCACAGCCAATAATTTCTCGAGAAAATTCCTTTTCGGAGTTGAATTTCGACCAAACAGACCTTATACTATATGTATAATAACTAACAAGATTGAAAGGATCAGAAATGCTTGATGATACATACATGGCACCGTGCCCGAAATGCAACGGAAACAAGTGTAGCAAGTGTGGACACACAGGCACGGCAGAAGGTTACGTGAAGCATCAGAAGCAACTTGCGGCCGAGAGGGCGAAAAATCAGATCCTTCGTGACATGTGTGGCACATCGGCCAGAGCTGCCAAAGAAGACATAGGGCTATGATTGAGTATGTGATTAAGTGGAAAGACGGCGACGGCCTGGCTCATAGTACCATTTGTCAAGTTCCTAAAGGAACAGACATAAAGGAATGGGCCAGAAACAATAAACCATTTGATTCAATTATTATTTCGATTGAGCCAAACCAAACCAACCCTGAAGGGCTAACCTAACGATCTGGTTCCTGCGATAGCCACTTGATACGTTTTTGTCTTGGGTGGCCATTCAAGCTCTTGTCCAATCAATCGCATGGTTTCTGTAACATTCACACCCATTGCCTCTGGATTGTCCATCACCCTCACAGGATACTTCTGTGCTACGAATAGCATTATTTCAAACTTGAGGGCTCTCCGAGCTACTGGTTGCCAGTACAGACAGCATGCCTTCTGCCTATCTGACCAGTCCGGATGAGCTAACGCCATCCTTCTCACATGGGCTCCGAAGTCAAACACATTCCAGATCACCCATGTGGGCTTACTCAAGTCCAGAACCTCTGTAATCTTCGCACAGTTTGGGGGACAACCCTTCTTCTTTCCGTAGTTCGGACAGCCATGCAGATGGTTGGGGTACGGATGATAGCACAGATTTCGGACACTCAGATCAATCACCAGTTGAGCTTTTGAGAATGACATAAAATTCTCTTTTTTCAGTTGGCTTTCGCCTTAGTAGACTTTATACTATACATAGACAATCAACTAAACCGAAAGGACGAGAGTGCCAGAAAGAACCGATTGCCATCGACCCGCAGAATTGGACCCGGCCACCTACAAGTACGTCGGATGGATCTATCAGGGCCACAGCGAAGAGGTCCTGGAAGCGATTCACGGTGCCTTTCACAACGATCCGACCGAAATCGATCCTGAGAAGGTTCTCAAGAGCAAGCGTCTCTTCGATGGCCACTACAAAGTGACCCACACTTGCGACCACTGCGGTGCTCGGTTCCACTGGGGCAATGTTTACCTTCATCGTCCCACTCGGCAGATCATCGTAGTCGGCCACATCTGTGCCAGTCGGTTTCATCTCGAGTCCAGATCTACTTGGATCCAGGAGCAGGTTCGTCGTCAGAAAGAAACGAACGAGCGCCGAAACGCCATCATCAAAGCCGCCCGCGAGTGGTTGAATGAGCACCAGGATCTGATCTCAGTTCTGGGCGAGGAAGCTCAACCAACCCACTACATCCTGGCCGATCTAAAGCGCAATCTCTTCCAGTGGGGCCATCTCACAGACAAGCAGGTGGAACTGGCTCACAAGATCGTCACGGAACTCAACACACCGAAGATCGAGAAGCCGAAGGTGGATGTGGTCGAGGGCGATGGCATCACCATCACCGGTATCATCATCTCCACCAAAGTAATCGAGGGCATGTACGGATACGAGCACAAGATGCTCGTCGAAGACGACCGAGGCTTCCGGGTATGGGGAACCATCCCATCCAAGATCGATGGATGTGAAGCCCATGGTGACAAGATCACCTTCATCGCCAACATCGAGAAAAGCACAGATGACCCATCGTTCGGGTTTTTCAAGAGACCTCGAAAAGCCCAAATCTTGGAGAGGGTCGAAGAAGCTACTTCACCTCAACCCGCTGCTTGACCTGCCGGCATGTTCCACACTGTAACAAGTGAGTAATTTGCTTGTGGCCATCAGGCAGATCTTTCTTGTCCTTCGAGTGTCCCATCGGTCCGTGGACATGACAGAACTCGCAGTCTCCAAACTCCAGGTGTGTAAGATCATACCAGTTGGTAATTCCGATCTCAAACTCAACTCCAAGAGGAACAATGCCCTGCCATTCAAATCGTTTGGCGATCATAATCTCCGTCACAATCTTTACAACCTCTTCAGCCTCACTTGGCACTGTGTCGATAGTAACACTATCGTGGATTTCGAAGATGGGTCGTGACCGGAGTCCACGCTCAGCGAACGCGATCTCAATCTGGATCAAAGCGCCTACCATCAGATGAAACGCTGGTCCTTGAATAGGAGTGTTGTAGAGCTTGTTAATGGTAAGAGGACCATACCGACGGAAACCGGACATGCCCTCTACATACCCACAGTCCCGATACTGCTCAATCGTTCGACGCTGCCAAGTCCTAACACTGTAGAACTCATTCCAGAACTTATCCTGGACAAAAGCAATATGACCTTCAGGTGCAGAGGGAAATTTACGGGCGATCGAATCCGCTGTGGCTCCGTAGAAAGATGCAAAGATGAAACTGTTCTTACACTCAAATCTCTCATCACTCGAGATCTGGCCAAGGGGCTTACGGTAAATCTCAGACGCCCACCTCTTGTGAGTATCAACTCCTTGGATGATCTGTCGGGTCAGTTCCTCATCCTTGGACGCCATCGCAATCACTCGAACTTCCAGACCACTGTAGTCTGCTTCGAGGAGGATGTTACCAGGTGTTGGGATGATAATACGACGGAACTTCTTCAGTTCCTTGTCGTGTTTGAAGACGTTCTGGATGTTAGGACTGTCCGCCGATGATCGATATGTATCTGCGATGTGCAGATTGAAAATAGGATGAACCAGGCATGCTACGTCCATCAATCTTCGATAATTAGCAGCTCTTGTAAGAAGACTTCCGCACTTCCGATATCGGAACAAATCATCGATCAAGGTCTTGACATTCTGGTTATCAGTCTTCTTCTGAATTTCTTCCAGGGCATCTACATCGGACTTGCCTTTCTGTGTCTTGGTCTTTCTATAGAGGGGTACTTGGTACACTCCATAGAGGATTCGCCCCATCTGCGAAGTTGATTTGGGATTGAAACCTTTGAAGCCCTTAGTATCTTTGTTATCGTTAACGTACTGTACCACACCTGGGGAGTTCTGCATCCCCACAAATCGCTGCTCCCGTTCTTGGTCGTATTCGTCTTCAAGACTCTTCAGAACATTGATGTCGATAAGAACACCCCTTCTCCGCATCTCCACCAATACCATCTCACCCTTCTGAAGTAGATCATTGAATTCAGATAAGCGTCCTTCTCTCTTAAGTCGGGGCATCTGCTGGTAATACGACATCAACGTGTAGCGAGCATCCCAGCAATTGTAATGGAAGATCTTTAGTGGGTCTTCCCCACGAAGGTCTTTTGTGTTGACCATTTCCTTGTAATCATGGCCACACATTTCGAAGACCTGAAACGCCAGTGAAGTTGTGTTGGTATTGCAGTGGAGGATGTGCTGAGCCAGCATCGTGTCATGAATAAAGTTCGACATGGACTGATGGAGGTACTCTCGGTTCCAGAGCTCCTCCATATTCAAGTTCTGCACGACCTTGGGAGCCTTACTGGCCAGAAAACGTTTCCACGCCTCTAGTATGAAACCTTGCTCTACTAAGTTGAAGTACTTCTGACCTGTGGCTGGATTGATAAGACCAAAAGGAATAAAGTAACCTGATTCCACTTTGTTAGTGAAGGCGATGGACAGAAGCTCAGCCTCTGGTTGGAAAGGAGTTAGCTGGAATGTTTCGTAGTCGTAACCAACTGGATCGACTGATTCGCACATCTGGTTGATGATTCGAATCGCCCCATCAGGATTCGAGAGCATCACGTTGCCATCTTCTGTCAACGGCTCAATCGGTTTCTTGTCCAGATAGTTCAAGGCCCGTGCTATGTCGAATACGAAGAGATTTTCATCGTCCGGCACATCGGTCCTGTTCTTACGACGAAGGAAGAATGCTGGATGATAAGAAGATGCAACCCAGCAGTTGAACTTCCTGCTGTACACGACCATTCCATGCATCATCGCTGCTGAAAACCTGGAAAAGGTCTTGGACTTGATACCTTTCGGCTTCTCGAGAACTGCATTGATGGCCAGATCACCTAAACAGATGATCAGCTCGGGCTTCACCTCTTCAATGTCCTTCAGAAGATTCTGACGACAGCACAAGATCTGAACAGCTGTTGGATCTTTAGTAGAGTAGCACCTAGCAATGTTGGTTCGGACACAGTCCTTATCCAGATCTAGACCAACGTAAGAACAATGACGCCTTAGTAGCTCACCTGATGGTCCAACGAAAGGCAATCCAATTTGATCTTCATCCTTTCCAGGACAGAGGCCAATGAACAAGATCTTCTTCTGACCCTCACCATATCGTTTGATTCGGGGACTTCGACATGAGTTGCACAGTCCGCATTCAGCACAATCATACACTTTCGGTGTGGCATCAACCTTCTTGCCACTTCTCCGAGGGTTTGAGGATCCAGCAGGACGAGGACCTCGCTTGGGAGCGAAGCGCTCAGGATTGTTCTGCTCAAAAACCTCAAATGCTGATGGAAAAAATGCTTTCTGCTCACCCATAAGATTTCTGTAGATTCCATCTAAACCTTTTCCTTTACAGGAACAGGTCCTACTTCATGAATCATCACCACACGAAATCCACTTCCTGGTGTAATAATTCCTACAAGATCACCATCACGACCGATGAACCTACAATCAACAAAGGAAGAGTGATTATCTCCCATCCACCATCGAATTCTTCCACGGTGTACAGTGAAGGGCATCTCTTGCGACCTTGTTAGTTTTCGAAACATTAGGAATACCTTTACGAACGTGTTTGAACAAGATACTTGAACTGAGTCCCTTCAAACAACACAATACCTGCAGATGGAAAGAATGAAAAAGACCAACATCTGCCCATCGCATCAAGAAGCAAAAATGGATTTACTCTGAACTCAAAAGTACCAGGACTCGTGTTGTTCTTGACAGTGGTATTCTCATTCAACCTTCGGGTCGGTTGGGCTCCGGAGGAGGTCTTAGCTACCGATAGCGTTCCGACCTTCTCACCTGTTACTTTGAACACCAGCTCTTTATCGACAGGAGGAACATCTTTCAGGAACGCCAGATGACGGTCAAGAACAGCAGGAAAGTCAGAAGACATCTCCATCTTCACAACGGACTTAGTAGTTGGAAGGAACACCGATAGATCCCGGTACTCCCCAACATGAGTACATCCCCACAACTCAGATCCGCCCTCGAGGCTGATACGAAGTGTACCACCAGAGAACTTTTCAGGATTGGAACGGAAACTGACCTCTTTAATCTTCGTTTGGATTCGTCTAAGAATCTCAATCATCTTAGTCGATACACTGGCAGATAGATTCACCGGCTTCTCCATTGTCCATTGAAGGACACGGAATCGATCACAGCCCCACATTGTGTTGCCATTGACAAACACACCACACATCACACCCTGAGCTTCATCCTTAGCAGCTCCGTAGTGACAGAAGTCCAGACCCCGAATGAACTCAGCTATGTTAGGAACTTCAACCTTTGTCATTCCATCGGTGGGAGCAACTGCTGGTTTCGGTGTGCTGAAAGTGAACTCACTCTCAATATCCTTCGTTTTGACCACAAGCTTCTTCAGCTCATCTCCAGTAACCTCTAGTTCGATCTCATCGTCCTTGATACCTTGGATCAGTTGGTACACAGGTTCAGCATGAACAGCCAACTGCAGATCGAGACCTGCTGGTAGCGGAGCATCAAGCCACATCGCACCATCAGTCGCCTGGACACGGGTTCCATAGAAGGTGAAGGCCTGGTACTCAGGTACGAGTTGGTTGTTACCTACGACGGGCCACACTGTTGAGAGAGACTGAAGGAGAGCTAATCTGTTGATTTTCATTTTTCTACTGCTCCTATTGGACCCAGTTGTTATGTCGTATGAACTTTCCAGTGCTATCAAACAATAGTTCTGTATAGCACTGGGTCCATCCTCCAACTAATTGATCTTCCTCATGATCATCGCTGCTTATGATAATAGACATGGCATTCTCATCTTGCCCGCGTTCGGGCTTCAAAGAAATTCCAACTGACTTATACAACTTGATAAAACGATTGAGATCTGTTATCATACATCCCCATTAGAAAAAAGATCTAGTTCGGTGGAAGGGCTTCCGTTCATGCAACTGAGGACACTTAAGCAGTTCTTCATAGTAGTAAATGTTGACCCTGAATCGCTCGAGCATATCAATCTTCAACTTCTCTGGATCAACATTGGCACGGCGGAAGTACTCATTCACTCTTGCCACTTCAGCAGGAGGACAGCTAAGAGTATAGTGAGGATTCTTGGTGGCCTTCACCAGTGAAACATCCGAGACTGAATAAATCACCGGAGGTTGGAAGTAGTTGAAGTCCTCTTTTTCTTCGGACCAATGCGGCGCCATGATATTTCCGTACGCTGCATGTTTCAACCAGGTGGTCGAGTCCACTGACCAGAACGGATACCGAGTCATCAACTGGTGAGACGTAACAGCAAATCCGTGCACTTTGCAATCGGGCTTCTTCTGCCACAAGTACTCGAAGGCTGGATCAGCAAAGTTTACGAACTGGTTGAGGGTAACACCACCAGCCACACCACCGATGCCAATGTAGTCGTATTCATCCACCATCCTCTTCCAGTGCCTAATATCCTCACCGAAGTGGTACACAGGTATCGGACGGAGACCTTTGGACTCCATGTACATCTGGTTCTTCCAGGACTCATCAGCATTGTAGATGATGTCTAGGTTTACATACAGCGGGCACTGAACAGCATACTTCTTGATGAACTCAACGTAGTTGTCCAGATACTGCCGGACATCTGCCTTATCGTTAAACGAGAAGTCAGCTAGAAACTGAGGAGCACCACTAGTACACTTGGAGTAGTGGATCTTCTGGTTAGGGGTAAGACGGTCCTGGAACTCAGTACCAGTGAAGGTTACACACCCATCCTCATCAGCCGTCTTCTCTGTCTTCACAGTAGATCCGGTGTTGATGAGGCCTACCTGGGCATTCAACAATGAGTGAGCACCAGAGTCCAGAAAGATCTGGATTGTTGGATTCGCTTCGAGGAGTTTGGTCAGCTCTCGGCTCTTCCAGAAGGTCTCCAGTGTAGTAGCCCGTCCCTCTTTCAGGATTCCAAGGTTCATGACCTTGATGTCCTTCCGTCCGGAGGTCAAGAAGTTCGCCCGATGTATGAATTCAGTACTCATTCTGATTCCTTATCAACCGTGAAGCTCACTCTGCTCTTGCTGATGATCCAGAGCACCATTGATATCATCCTGCATCACGCACTGCATGAATTCTTTGGTGGGACAGAAGTACGAATTGATATGACGCACCTTCCATTCGTATGCAACTATTTTTCTTGGAAAACCTTTAGGTGTTGTCCAGAGACACTTCTGACCGTCCAAACCCATCCTTGTATTCTTCATTGAACCGGGCAATCACCTTCTTCATATTCGCAACACCATGAGCCCACTCCTCACCAGTCAGAGAAGGATCAATACAACCTGTATCGTAGAACGCCTGGATCCTCTCGACACAAGTTGAACAGACCAGACATGGTCGATTACCTCCTTTGTAACACGACCAAGTCAGATGCAGAGGGGCATCAATCTCAAGACCTAGTTTAACGATCTCAGCTTTGGTCATCCCGGCAAAAGGCGAGAAAATCTGAATTCCTTCATATGTTCCTTTTAATGCTGCTTGACTCATACTTAGTACGAACTCTCCGCGGCAATCCGGATAGACAGCATGATCGCCTGCATGGTTACCATAGTATACTGCTGTGGCTCCATGACTTTCGGCAAACCCAACAGCGATAGCTAACATAATCCCATTCCGAAATGGAACTACTGTTTCTTTCATCGTGGGCTCAGCGTAGTGACCCTCGGGGATCTCTCCGCCCGTCTTCAGAAGCCCCGACTCCAGTAAAGGCACCGCCTGGAATGCATTATGAATACTCGGAATGTACTGATCCGCTGTCGTAGGCAGATCATACAAGTACGCTTTCACATGCAGATGATCGCACACATCCAGCAAAGCTCTCCGCTCCATGAAATTGTGCTTCGATCCGTAACTGAAGTTTAGAACCAGAATTTCATACCCGTCCACCAGAAGTTTCTTCAACAATGTCACTGAGTCCATTCCACCCGACACAATTGCAACCACTTTACTCATACTTGATTCTCCTGTTGCTAGGTTGTTAATGATTTCAAATTGAGTTGTTCATTTACTGTTCCTGTTCCGTCCCCATATCGAGAGGTGAGGTAACAAGCATCATCAAACACTTCTTCCCTAGAAACCTGCTCCGGATCATCTTTCAATCTTCTAAGAAACTGATCTTTGGTTTCTGTGTTTAGATGCATAGAATGAACAAGGGTTATGTATATGTTTTCCCAAACAAATGAGGTTACTTTATCGGGGTGGGTATATCCAATCACCTCAGCAGCATGTACCAGATGCGTTACGAAGTGAAGAGGAAGCTGGTTTCCATAGTTCACGAAATCAGAAGCTGCTTCAAGGAGCTTCTTGTGATCTGGACGTCGTGCATTAAAAGACCCTTCAGAACGAGCAGATTTTATACATGCTGCTCGAACACCACGGACCAGAATCTTGTATGGCCCCTCCTGATGTGCACCATCCACATTACGAAATGCAGACATCAATACACCCTGTTGCATCCAGGAAAGATCACAGAACCATTTTCGTAGGGAGCAGCTCATCTTAGGACTCCAGAACCAGGTTACGAAGAGCATCAATCCCGTAGACCTTACCATAAGAGTCCGGATCATGCTCTGTCGGAAAACAAACTACCGAAACCTCTGGAACAAACGTATTGAGCTCTTCTGCTTGTTCCATTGAGTGGAAGAAGGCATCACCATCCCACGCCATAATGACTTTCCTCACATTCGATCCGATGATAAGATTTTTCTGCCGATCAGTAAGGTGCGTTCCAAAGGTGCACAAAGCATTATCCCCGAAGCGCCATGCATCGAGAATACCTTCCATCAGAACAATGTACCCCTTGAACCAATCAATCATGTCCCAGCGATAGAGATAATTGTTAATCTCCCCTAGAGCGGTCTTGTACTTGACCTGGGCTCGTCTGGTAAGATCAGCTCCTTGATAACTAACAAGTTCTCCTTTGAACATGACTGGGATGATCATGCGATTCATCCAAGGTCCTACGGTACATACACCACACCCGTACTGGATAGATACGTCTCTTGTATAACCTCTTAGGTTGAGATACCAATCCAACAGAGGAAAGTTCATGTTCATCGTGATCAGATCGAAGTACGGTGGGAGGGCAAGAGGGCCGTTTGGAGCCTCTTGTTTTGGCTCCGGCTGAGACTCACCCTCCCGCCAAAGATCTTGAATTTGAGTCTCTGTGTCGACCTCGAATGAGAATCCAAGGTCGGATATCTCCTCCTTGATCTTTACCATGTCCTGGCCTGTAACACGGGCCAGTAAGTAGTCAAATGAGCCTGAGGTATCACATCGCCAGCAGTGATATCCTAGATCGTTATAGAAGATACCGCAGTGATTCGAGTGGTCATCACAGAACGGGCACTGGATGTTAGTTGAGCCCGGAGAGACATTCTTCCCCTCCGTCCAGTACTCAATGTTGTACTTCTCAAGAAGGATGACAATGGTCTTACTGTTGTCCGGCACAGTCCTCTCTCCAAGCGCTCATGAGTCGTTTCTCAAGAACAGGAGAAACATCGTTCGGGAGAATCACGGTCGGATTGATTGAGATACCACCCCGAGGGAAGAAATCTCCTCGAACCAAGATAATTTTCGGATGCATCACTTCGTATAAATCATGTGCGATTCGGTTGGTAACACTCTCGTGAAACTCCCCATGGTTCCGGAAGGAGAACAAATACAACTTCAGAGCCTTACTCTCGATCAACCTCTTGTCCGGAATGTAGAGAATCTTGAATGTGGCAAAGTCAGGCTGGCCTGTCTTGGGACACAAACTTGTGAACTCAGGACACTCTAACTCAACTACATAGTCGTTATGCACCCAGCGATTTTCGAAGGTTTCAAGAACAGCGTCCTCGGGACGTTGAGGATACTTCGTGTTTCCAGACCCGAGTTGTTGAAGATCTTTTGTGGCATCATCAGAAAGGGGATTTGGATGATTCTCCAAGTATCGCCGTTCGCGTTCATGTAACTCAGCATCACTAATCAATTCATCATCTTGCATGGTACACCTCAGTGCGTCCTATACTTATTGTTTTCAAACTCGAAAGAATTACCTTGGGAAGAAATTGGGGGATCAATAAGACCTTCCCACCGAGTATGAAAACTTGATTGCAGTATGAAACCAGCTATCTGGACAGATCCCCATCCAACCACTCTGAGCTTGACAAGAAAATCTTGTAGCTCAGCATCGTATCCTTTTTCTAAAAGGTCATGCAGGTCGAGAAGAGCTCGGAGATGATCAACAATTTGCTTGGGCTCCTGACAATCTACACACACTGATTTTGAGTAATCGAAGAGTCCATCGGTCCTCATCTTTCGTCCTTTTCACCTGATGTTGGCCATAGTATCTTGTGAAGTTGCAACGAGTATTGTGCTTCAGGACCTGAATGTCCTGCCCACATAGGTTCCTTCACAAGTAGATTAGCTAGTGTGACAGCCCAGGTAAGATTAGTATGTCCATCCACGATGGACACCGCAGGGCTTACAACTATCCTGGCAAGACATGTTAAACAGTAAGTGTGTACTACATCACGAACTCTAAACCAATCAGCTGTATCGGAAACGACGAACTTGATTACGTCCTGAGGTTTGAGGAGGTGGAAGTTATCAAGACACATCCTGTCCTCCATCTCTGAGGATGGAAGTTTATAGTCCATAACAAAACGGACACTACCACGATGCCCTTCCCTATCACGAGGATAGTAACACAGACCGTACCGTATCAAAGGGATAGACCCATTGGTCTCGACTGTTACATCATGGCCTTTACTGATAAGAAGAGCAATAAGCGAAGCTACTTCTCCACCTTGGAACAGTGGTTCACCCCCAGTAAGTGTAACTTTTTGATTCATCATCTGATCGATGATCTCATGAATCTCCATCTTCTTCCAGGTCTGTCCCAGAGTTTCACACTGGTCCTGTGCATACTTTGTATCACAGTATGTACATCGAAGATTGCAACTACGGAGTCGAATAAAGGTTGAAACTTGACCAGCTCCGTCATACGCGTTTACTTCTCCATCGATGCTTGCGAAGATTGATTGAACTTTCAACATGAGTGAAACTCCTTACAGAGCATCTTCAACGTCCCCACCACCCTCGTCCTTCAATGCACTCTCGGCCGCCAGAAACTCAGCAGACTTGTGCTTGAGACAGGTCCAGGACCCATCCGGCCTCTGGAACCAAAATACGAACCCTTCTCGAAGGGTATTCAAATCAAGAGCAGACTTTCTATCTGCGAAGTGAAGAAGATCTGCTATCTCAGCCCCCATCTCCGGATGTCCACCGTATGGTGTGTTTTGTATTCCATACCAGCCTTCCCAGAGTACAGTTGGCTTCTCCCAACCCAGCTCCTCAGCCCGCTTGTCAACCTCTTTTCGGGACAAATCGTAACATTGACCATCTGGTGTGGTGATCGTCACACGGTACAACAGAACCCTGAACTCACCAGCTGGAACACCGTAATCAGACAACTTTTGGATCCGTTTCCCAATTATGTCGTACCCATAGATTTCATAATAAAGTTCTTCACCTTGATGGAGCTTCGGAGCTACTTGTTCTTCGATACGGCGTCGGACTTCAGGAATGTGACCTTGAATATGATCAACCCGTCGAGTACCACTAACGATCCTGTACTCCTTTGCAGGACGCCAGAACTGCCACCAGCGCTTGCCTGTGCAGCAGAGAAGGTTCCCTGTTCGGCCAGATGTGCCATGGATCTTCTCTTCCAAGCGAACAGGTCCTATAGGAATGGTATTCGTCTCCCGCATCAAGTGATGGGTTTCCCAGTGACGCCAGAAATTCTCTGCTAGACAAGGCATACATTTGTTACCAGCATGAGAGCCAGGAGCCCCTTTAACAGTGATGTACTTGTGGCAGATCTCGATACCACCAATATGTGTGAATTCATCTCCTTCATTCAACTCGTCCACTAAGGACGGGTTGATTCCAGGCAATCTTAGTGTATCAATCTTAGCTACGTATCCGTTCGATATCTCACCTCGAAGGCGCTGTGCTTTAACACGACCATTCATTCCAAAATACCCTCGTGTGGTCGTATCGGCGTTCAACGATTCGTTTGAGTACAAGTTGTTGCAATGCAAATAATCATGCAACAACTGTAGATTAGAGTCAAAATATACAACCAGCTGACCCTCTACAGCATCCAGTCCGACCACGACCTGAGTTCCAAGTACTGTTGCCAGCTTCAGTCGGTCAGCGTTCGGATGCTTCCTGACATTGGTCAGTCGCACAACAATAGCATTATTTGTTTCCGCTTTGGTAAGCATTCTTGAACACCTCAACCATCTCGGTTTTGATACCATGACAAACACACTGTGGACACATGAGTATTCTTTCACCCAGTTGACGGGTTGTTACTCTTCCTGAGCACTTTCTATCTGAGCAGATGAAGACTCGAATCCTGCTGTTTAAGTTTCGTAGAAGACCAGTATCTGGATCCCTAATCTCCACAGATCACCCTAAAATCTCTTTTGACGGTTCATCTATGACTTCTATCAAGGAGTTCAAGTACTTGAGTCTCTCAGCTGGATCAGGAAACGCTTCCCAGATCTGCTTCCGAGCTACGGCCGTCTGGATGTCCCAAGTCATTAGCTCTCTAAACACTTTTTTGGGAAACAACTGGGCTCGGCTCAACGGACTTCGATGTCGGGGACCCCCGCCGGTAACTTTCTTATTTTTTGAGCTCATTGGTTGTTCTCCAGATCTGACATAGATGCCCGGTGGTCTTCAGATCAAGTTCATGTGCAGCATCAAGAACTGAAACAGCTCCATTCTCTATAACTTTCAGATTCTCGTACGGGGAAGCGATCATCCGGTACAGCTCAAGCATCACACAACCAAGAATACCAACAGCATCATCAAACACAGCTAGTTGATCAGGAAAGCCCCGCATAGTTGCAATCCCGGACTCTACTTCGAACTTGACCCTATCAAGAACGCCAATAATCCGATTGATCCGTGCATATGAGACGCCTTTGGTTCGAAGGTACCAGTGAAGGATGACCGTGATGCAGTAGTTGTACTCACCCACAGTAACTCCGAGAAGAGCACACAAGTTTTCTACATCACTGTTAAGATAGAAAACACATCTGTAGGATGTTCTCTCGATGATTTTTCCTTCAACAGCCCGAACATTCTCATGGACATTGACATCAAGAGTGAGGACTTTCTGAATAAATGAACGAGTCAATCGTGCAGCTATGAAACCCAGATCAGTTTCGGTCTCAACCTTCTCGCATATTTGAAGAAGAGCTCCGTGTTGAAGGATCTTCTGCCTATCTGCATCTTTGATATACGGCATATCACTGGTCCTTTCCAAATTATTATACTGGTTACTCCGTTGTACAAAGGGTCAAGAATTCATTACGAAGCTGAGGATCATCCCGAATCTCACCCAGCAATGTGCTGGTCACTGTTTCGGATCCTGGTTTCTTTGCTCCTCTACAGGTCATACATGCATGCTGAGCCCGCATGATCACACCAACACCTCGTGCATCCAGACCATCATACAAGCACTTAGCCACCTGGAAGGTCAAGCGCTCCTGAACTTGGAGCCGGTGAGAATACATATCCACTATTCGGGCCAGCTTCGAGATCCCTGTAATCCGACCTTTCTTCGGAAGATAGCCCACATCAGCTGTTCCGTCAAACATGACCAGATGATGGGCACAGTGCGAGTAGAACGGGATATTTCGCACAATCACCAAACCATCTGTGGAGTCGGGTTCACTAAACTCCACAGTCAGAACCTTGTCCGGAGTCAGTAAGTATCCATTGCCGAACTCTTCCATCCAGGCCTTCACCACACGTTCAGGTGTCCGTCTAAGATGTTGATCAGTAGCATCCAGTCCAAGACCTTCCAAGAACATCTTCACACCTTGCTCCATTCTCTCCTTATCCATCAGTTCGCTCCTCATGTCTTCTCTTGTAACTTCGAACGAAATCCATGTAGTCATCAACAGCGGATCTACGTTCGAATTGATTCAACTTAGTTGTTTCGTTGATACTGTACTCCATAACAAGCTCGATCACCAAGGTCTTGTTCACTTGACCACTTCGTAACATACGACCTATGCACTGTTTACGGACTTTGGGGGATGCTACGATATCATAGAATACGACCATTCGGGCGGCGAATCCATTCCATCCCTCACCACCAGCACTAATCTGAACAATTGCTACTTGTACTGAAGAATTTGTCTGGAATAAGTTCTCGTAGCTAAGACGCTCCTCTGGTGTAATGCCTCCTCTGAAACGAACGAACTTGATTTCTTTCTCTTTCAGCGCATCTTCCATGATGTCCCCTGCTGCTTCGTATTCATGGAATACAAGAGTCTTGATTCCGCTATCAAGTATCTCCATCAAGGCTTCGAGCTTAGGGTTCTCCTTCAACCTGTATACTTCTCTTCCACCCTCCTCCTGGGCAAGGTAGATAAACCCATCAGTAAGCTGTTTAAGTTTGTTAGCTCGGACAGAAGGAAGATTGAAGATAAGATTACTTCCGCCTACTTTGATAGCATAGTTGTTAATAACTCGGTGTTCCAGTACGGCGAATTCATCTGATTGAGGAACCTTGACCACCTCCTCTTGGCACTCAGGTAGATCAAAGCATTCCTCTCGTTTGAAACTAAGGGACACTCTTGCCCACTTCTTCAGTATGGCCTGCTCCATTCCTTTCCGAGGTACCCACTCGAAATCGTCTTGGTGGAAGTTATCGAATCGGAACCTCCAGAAGTTCCATCCAAAGGTTGAACCAAGATCAAGAACCTTGTGAATGTGAAACAACTCGAGAAGGTTCTTATCTACAGGTGTGCCACTGAGTCCAATAACGTGATTTGTTCTCTTACTTAACTCCAAGCAGATCTTTGATTGAAGCGAACGTTCGTTATTGCAACGATGGATCTCATCGAACACCACACAATCAAAGTTCTGTCCAAAAGCTCCTAGATTGATAGCCCACTCCTTTGAATTTCCGATCTCCTGTCCATCTCGGATTCGAGGAGAAAGTCGTGCATAGATAGTTTTTAACCACTCATATTGCACAATAGATACATCCGCGGTACCAATGTTGAGCTTGCGTTCGGGGGTCGTACCCGAAATGATATGGGCTTTATAGTCTGTCCATTTTGAGTCCCCCATCCATGAGCCCAGAGCTGCACCAGGACAAACAACCAGGATCTTTTTACAGCTCCACATCTGGGCTGTCCAGTAGGCCGCTAGAGTTTTCCCGGTACCTACATCATGCCAGAAGCCTACTCTTTGTTTGTCTGTAGCAAATGCGAGGCTAACAAGTTGATGCCAACGAGGTGGACGTTTGAAATTCATGTGCTCGAAAGCCCACTTCAGACCTTCAAACTTGAGCCCCTTCCAATTGAAATCAGGTTCACCTCTCACAATACACAGCTCTTCAGTTCCTCAAGTGCTTTGTCGTATCTCACGTGCCACTTGGTCATTGGTACTTGTGTTGTTCCATCAACAATACGGTACTCACCCTTACCACTCCTGATAACATCGAATCCTAGACACTCAATGTTCTCTCGGATGCTTCTCCTGATCTTACTACAGAGACGTTTCCACAGAGCACAAAGACCTCCACGAACTTGTACACCTTCTCTCGAAAGCATCATTCTCCACTGTACTTCTGTCATCGCCAATTCCCTTGAACCATAGATAGATGTTTCCTGAATCCTATTTCTGTGAACAAAGATGTGACCTTCGACATCAGCAGTCCGAGCCACTTCATATCCTCTAGTGTAGCACCTATTGGAGCATCTCGAAGTATGGTTGTTAGTTTCTTACTAAGAAATGCCATGTCCTTGCCTTTGAGAAGCGTCTCTTGAAGCTTGCCAGGAATAGTATTGAGTCCATCGTAGATGCGTTCAATACATCTGAACTTCTTGATTAGGTCGAGTGCCTTCTTCGGACCGACTCCGCGGACCCCAGGAATGTTATCTGATGAATCGCCCTGAAGGGCAAGAAAATCAATCATCTGGATCGGCTCAAAACCCCACTTCTCCTTCACACCTTGGACATCTGTCCACTCACCTGATTTCATCTCCCAGATCTTCACATTCGGAGTGATCAACTGTACGATATCTTTGTCCCGAGTACAAATAACGACCTGGTGACCAGCTTGCTCTCCCATCGTAGCCACTGTTCCAATGATGTCATCAGCTTCATATCCTGGGGTAGAAATCACCTTTACACCAAGAGCATCCAGGATCTCTGTGGAACGGTGGATTTGTACATCGACATCATCGGGCCGTTCACCCCTGGTACCTTTGTAGCTCTCGTAGATCTCCTTTCGGAATGTTGGCTTGTCATGTGAATCGAAAGCTACAACTATCCACTCTGGTCGCTTCTGAGCCAGTAGATTCAGTATTTCTCCTGTGAAAAGATACGTTCCTGTTGTGGGCTCACCAGCGGGGGAGGTGAGCTTCATCATTGGAGCAAAGCATGCTGCGTAGAGGTAGTAGTTACCATCGATCACATACACTGTGCCCATTTCTCACCTATCCGTTTGTTCTTCTGATTCTTCTTGTTGAGTAGTAGCACGAGAGGTGGCTGATACATACGGCCAACACTTCATACAGAACTGACCAATATCTAAGTTCTGCAGGAAACATGCACCGTAGTCCTGAACTTGATGCCTGTTCGCCATGACCCACCAGAGCATTCTGTTCTGCTGTGCTTCCTTCTCCGTCTGTGAAATGGCGAACACCATATCAACATTGCCTAGTTTTCGAATATCCTCAGCAAAGTCCTTTTGATCCAGTTTTCGTTTTCGAAGGCCTTCACGATTGCACTGGCTAACGGTAACCATCAACAACTTACGCTCATCCGCAATACCTTTACTATCCATATACATCTGGTTGATGTAGTTAGGTCGATCCGTCACTGGGAGTTTCATCTTCTCGATGTAATCATTGATCACCACGTCCGGAATGAATCCTTCGAAGGTTTCAAGGTAATCTAGATATCGAATGATTTCGTCTATTGTGCAAGACCCCATCGGATACTTGCGGATGATCAGGTCTCCTCCAAATCTCCTAACAGTTCTTCGAACTGTTTGAACTTGGTCCACATTGTAGACCGTAGGGCGGGGCACAGTTGATATTGCTGTAGTCACACCTTGATCATCAACATCCTCTATCCTGATATCCTCTGTTGAAAACTCTATGGATCCTGCGAAGCCACCTAGTGCCATATCGTATCGTTTATCAGTGTCCTCAAGAGATAGCTCGTGTGTGATGTGGAGAACTCTAAGTCCGGCCTTCAGTGCTACACAGCCCAGATGAATACAAGCCCAGGACTTCTTCCCTTTGAAACCCCCAAGAATGCACACGAGGTCAGTCCGGCACAGCCCTCTAGAAAGTCTGTTATCTATCGGCCAGAGACCTGTCCCCATCAGTCTTTCGTTTGATGCATGCGGTTGTAGATAGGATGGGATTCCTTCTTCGAAGTACTTGAGACCAACTTCCTCCTTGTGAATACCAGCCCTGAGCATCGCCTGCATCACATTGCGAGCTTCCTCGAACTTCCCATCTTTAGCCAGTTGTACAACCTGAATAGTGCCTTTCTCGAATGCTCGAGCTTGGACGAACTTGTTAATCCTTGCAATGACATACGGAACATTAGGCCTCTCAATAGACTGCACTTTGTCGAAGTACGCCAGGTACAGTTTCTGCTTCTCAGGATCCTTACCATCGAGAAAATGCAGGACCACATCCTTGAAGTGTCCACACGGAGCCACCTTGAACTGGTCAAAGAAGTTGTAGCACAGCTGCACTAGATTTGATGTGATTTCAGAGGAAAAGTACGTGGTCTTGACTACGGGACGGGCGGCCTGGAGAAACTTCGTATCTTGGATTGCTAGGAGTACAAAAGAGTCCTGGATGCCTTGTGATACAACACTCTCTGCCATAAGATACAATCCTTGCTTGAGAGTACAAACAGATTAACGGACGGGTCTGGCGACATTAGACCCGTCCTTTACAATTCAGTTACTTCGGATCGTTATTGTGAATCAGACACCACCACAATCATCTATTCAAGTTTCTCAAGGTGTCCTGCATCAACTCAATAGCATGCTTTCCATCCTGAATCGAACACTGGGTACTGCGTCGCAGTTCTATGATAGCCTTGATCTTCAGACCTTGGGCCAAGTACCAAACAATTGTTTCACCGGTTTTGTCGTCTAAGCCTCCGAGCAGCCGGATAAGGGCTTCCTTATCCAGATCATTTGAAACACACGGAGCCAAGTCCGGCTGCTGTTCTGGAGGGATAGTAGCACTGAAGGCTTCGATAAGCTCGTTCGGAGCTGTAGTTCCAAGACGAGTCAGGATCTGGATCATCCTCGGAATCGTAACTTTGGTGGAGGCAACCTTTGCGATGATGTCAAGGATGGCTTTGTTACGAGTGTCAGAATCGATCAGCTTATTCTGCATATCGAACATCAAACGAGATGCACTGCCCAGTCGACCGATCAGATTGAGAGCAAAAGCATTCCGAGACTGAAAAATGGTGGCGGAATCGGCAAGATTTCTTTCGGAATCTTGCAATTGAACAGTCGTGTTGTTCAACTTCGCCTGAAGATTTGCAACATCAATCTTCGCCTGTTTCTTTATCCGACGAAGATCTTTCGCCAGGTCAGTGTTACCGTTCTTGGACTTGTTTGACATGTTCTTCTTGACCTCCACAAAATACTCGATTTTGTTTCCAACTCTGTTCTACCAAGTGATTATACTTCACCAACCAAACCGCACTGGACAAGGTATTGGGGCATTAGGATTGTCCAGGTGTGATCGCCGCACATGTGTCCGACCTGGATCGTTTCGCCTTTGTTGCAGTAGTTCGAATCCAAGCAACTCAAAAGAAGGTCGGCCCAGGTAGTCCTGAGTAAGTCCTTTCGCCTGAAGAACCTCTCGCACTTGGCCGAGGCTTCAATCAACTTGTTGGCCTGTTCTGAGTTCGGCTTGAAGCCAGGATTGTTGATGAGCCTGCGGAATGTGGTGAGCATCTCTTTCGTAAGGTTGGGGTTGGGGTCTTCCTTCACGGTAGGAGCGTTTCCCTGCTCATCGTTCATGATATCTTTCAACTGTAGATACCTAGTTCTGAACTTCTCTCCGGATTGGATCTGTCTCGACCAGAACGTATGCTGCTGGCTCCATTCCAAGACCTTCAGTGCATCAACAGGATTGACCTTGTCCCTTCTGAACAGCAGATCGAAATGCTTGGCCTGTTTCTGTAAGAGTAGTTCTCGTTTCTTCGGCGTATCAGTGTCTTTGGTGTGCGTATTCGGACGAGGCCCTTTTTCGACCATGTCCAGAAGGTAAGATGCGAAGATATAAGGATCGCTGCTGTGATCGAAGATCTTCTTAGGTTTATCGAGATCCTCGGAGAGTTCTGAGGAGGGCTGGAGGCCTTCCGATGGAACCTCCGACGTTCTTTGTTCTGTATTTGTCTCTTCCTCTCGTTGCAGTACGTTAGTGTTAGCTAACGTACTGTATTTATTATGTATCCTGGTTTCCAGGATGGGCTCATCTGGGTTTCCAGGATGGGTCGCGTCCTCATCATGATCATTTGCTTCAGATTCTACAGTGAAACTTGTGCAGATTTCTTTAGCAAGAATTTCCTGGAACTTACGCGAATTGCGGAACTGCTCATCGCTCAATGGCGAATCTGATACCATCCAAACACAAAAGAACGTGCCTGATTTCCGAACACATCGAGTCAGGAACAAGAATCCTCGATTTCTCAACTCATCCATGATTCTTTTCAACATCACGTCCTTACAATGATCGCGTAGGAGCTGTTTCCGAATGATCTTCCAGTCCTCGTCATGGGATAACAACTCTACTAATAAGCCTTTGGCTTCGTAAGAAAGTGACGGATCTTGTGCGACCTTGTTGCTGATCTGTACGTAATCACGTTTCAGGATCGTCCTGATAATCGCCATGTGATCCTCTTGATGTGTAGTCTGGTGAGTTTGGCTGCCGATCGCCGAGAGCTCGGCGTCCTGGGGTGGGTTACCATCCTGGGAGGGGTCAGGCCTCACGGCATGTCCTCACCTGGGCTCATACCTTCTAATGGATTGTACTCTTGTGGCGGAGGCTCAAGGCCGGAGCTGGTATTCTGAGGTGAGATGATTGTTTGAAGAACTTCAGAAACATGTTGATAGCTCTGTCCGTTCCAGACACACATGTAGATAAGAATCGTATCTTTTTCTACTGTGAGTGCTAGTGAGAAAACGCCAATGTTGAAGAGACCTTGAAACTTCTTGCGTCTCTCTTTGAATCGAGAAATGGGGGGATGTGTGTCCTCATGAAATAGTTGTTCAGACGTGATCTCGCCATTGTATAAACGTTCGAAATGGATATGCTGCCAGCAGAAATCATCAACAGACAATCTGATCAGTTCACCAATATCATTAGAAGCCTGCTCGAGTTCCTGCAAAGTTCTAACAGGCCTTTCAGGATTTTTGTTTCCTGGTTCAGTGGCGAATGCGATGTGAGCGTATTCGTCGAACAGATTCATATTGGATGCCAGTCCTTTTGATCAATATCCGGAAGGGTACAGTCCTCCGAGATTGTTTCTTCGTCCAAGATCTTGTTCCAAATGTGTTTTCCAGTCTTCTTACATATCTGCCTGTCCCTATCAAATAAAGGACAGGTCCAGCAGGAGATGACAAGTTTTTGGAAGAGCTTCATCACTTTGCCTTGACAAGAGTGGTGTTGGACTTCTCATCAAAGGTCTCGATGCACGTACCGCAGAGGCCGATATTGTGGCAACGAGTGCCTTTCTTGACCCAGACCAGGTGGCTGCAAGTCCAGCACTTGATCTGGACCGAATTCTTCTTCTCCTTGACAACTAGAACTGTCCGGTCGATCTCGTGGTTAGACTCGGGGACCAATGTTCCAGTACTGTATGCTTCCTTCATGGCCTTCGACATTCCATCGAAACGATCCTCACTGTGATAAGGATTACGTGCTGTGTTAAGGATCTTCTCTCCAATTGTCGCTGCCAGCTTCTTCAATCCGCCGAGATTCATCTTTGTATCTCCACTAAGTTGATCTTTGGTTTAGTATCAATTGATTATACTCTGATCAACTCTAGTAGTCGGTAGTGATAGTTAGATGAAATGGTGTTTTGAACTCATGACGACGTCCAAAGAGATAATCATCGATAATAGGAGGAGGACACTGAGACATCCGTGATAAGACCAAGCACATGGTCACGGTAGTTGCCCGAATCTCTGCCTCCATCCCCGACCCTTTCGGAATCAGTTGACCGGTATCCACAACATGAGCCAGCTCTTCGTTGTAGATAATAAGACCAAGTCCTCTAAGAACATTGGGCAGATGATAGTCGGCAGGAACCGGGAAGTCCCAGATCTCAGTCTCCCATGTGCCCACATCGGTTGTACGACCAGAGAATCCACAGGTCTTATAGATCTCCCCAATGAAAAGGGACGCCCGTTTGAGGAATACATCTGAGGTGTACCGCGGAAAGTGATGAATCATCTGTTGTAGGGCTGACGATGGTGAGATGAGCACAGCTTTTAGTACATCCTCTCTCTGGGTACAGTTGTGTAGCTCCTGGAGACAAGCGAGCCGTTCATCAATCAAGGTAAACCGCTCTTCACACAATCGGTCCGCGAACTTAGTAATGACCCTATCGTAGAAGAGGCGTCCTGGCGTAGTATGTAGGAAACACTCCGAAAGAACAGCGGCAAGCTTGCCTGATTGCGAACCATTCGGACGGCAGGACGGTTTTCCATACCAGTAGCAGAAATTCACGCTGTCTCGGATCAGAAAATATATGATGAGCTTCTCATGCGAGTTCACACCTACCGGCCACACAAGAGGTATCCAGGTTCTGTAGAATTTCTTGATGTTTTTGACAATGTCATCAAATGTCTGAGGAAGGTCAAGATGAACATACTGAGCACTGGATAGAATGGTCTCAGCTGTTTCCCACATGATCTTGAGAGGCTGAACTTCTGTTTGTGGAATCATCTACTCCTGGCCTTTCTAGATTGGGTTTGCATTTCAGTGAGCTTTGAATGGATAAATTGTTGGAACATCTCAACAAGTTTGGCCCGGATCTTCTCTTCCCCGGACAAACAAGCACACATACAGATGTGCGTCTGTTTAACTCCGTTTACGAACTCTCCAGATCCTCGACAGACTGGACAACTTGGGGCAGGATCACTCTTGATAAGAAACTTTGGATACTTCGCCTGTAGTTGGTCTTTGGTCACGAAATGTTCCTTTGAATATGAACAGTATACGGACATCCGGATGTACGGATTATTATACTGTTGGAAGGAAGGAGGTGATGGGACTCGAACCCACAACGGCCTGCGTGGAAGGCAGACGCTCTACCAATTGAGCTACACCTCCAGCTATTACTTCCGGGCAGGTCGTGTCAGGAGGGTATAAAGCTGTTGAATGAAGTTGTCCTCGTACTCTTGCCGGCTGTGAAAGTCGTACTTCCCTTTCGGCCATCGGCGGTACGCAATCACTCCGCCTTCGACTCGCCAATATCCCATCCCGGACAGATCACCCTTTTCAATGTCCTGGAACGGAACGAACAGATCCGGTTCCCCAAGCTTCTTCATGAACTCCTCTTCCTGCTGATGTCGCTCATCACCTAAGCGCATGATACCATCAGCCAGGATACTGAAGTCGCTCTCTCCACGAACCACCTTACGGTCTGTGATGTTCCGCTGCTTCGACTCTTCCGGAGGCACCTTCTTGAACGGCTGTTTTTTCATGAACACCCTCTACTTTAACTAAGTTGACGTTATACATATAGTATAATGTCTACTCGCCAGAAATGCAACTGGAAAAGAAAGATTTTTCGAAGTTTTTATTGGGAGCGGTGGGACTTAAACCGTCGGATTAAGAGTCCGATGCTCTACCAACTAAGCTACCTCCCTGAAGCTGTTCAAGGATCCAAGCATCAGCATCTTCATACCTACTGACTTGTACGTGCTTCCCATAGTCCGCTGTATAGACCTGTAGCTGAATCTTTTTCTTGGTTCCTGTGTTGAACGCATGACCGACCACGATTGCTCCTCGAAGGAAATCAATTTCTTGATCCTTACCTTGTTGATGTGTAATCATTCGTGTCTCTTCTGAAGCATCTTCACGATCTTACTCCAATTCCGAGATACACTATTAAGCATCTTGGTCCCGAATAACTGCTCACTTATTCTACTCTCCCGAGCATCCAGATCGGTTAGATTATTCACCTCCTCGGTGATGAGTTCATGTATGGTCTGAGGCTCCAAGGAATCAAGTTCCCATGACTGCCCTCCATACTCAGCTATATAGGAATCTGATCGACTATCGGTGATTTTGGCAGGGTTCGGTGGGGGACTGTACTGCTCAATCTGGTCCATCGTCAGGGCGATACGACGAACTATGACACAGGAATTAAACATGTCCAGGCGATCCTGGATATCTCTTGTCATATCAATTCCACTAGGGTCATGGTCACCTAGATGTAAGATGTGACAGGTCTTCCCTTCATCCTCAGCTTTGATAAATCTAAGGGATGCTTGCCACATAGTACTCTGACTCACATAGCCACGGCAGGCCATGTACGGAACATCCTGGTCCTGGCACACTCGTTCAAGAACACCAACAAGTGCTTCCTTCTCAACCCAGACTTCGATGTAGTTCTCTTGGGTGTCTCTTGTATTAACTCGAAAACTCTGAGCAGCGGATTGAATGATCTGATCAGGACTGTCCCAGTGAGAGTTCTGGAGCATCTCCCGAGTTCGATCAACAATGGTGTCCCAAGGAAGAAGTCCGGCCAGGCGAGCATCGTTCAGAATCATTCCGAGCCAATCGTAGTTCGGATCTGCGTTCTTCGTACCGTTCGGGTCACGAACCCATCGACCAGAAGAAAGCTTGGTCCACGTACGATCATCTGGGAACAGATCCAGTGCAACAAACCGATAGTACAGCTGGCGAAGGGTCAGGTCGTACCCCTCCTCCACATACTTCAGAATAATCGCACGGGCTTGTGCGATCACCTGAATCGATGAATCCTGGAACCGGTGATTCTTGTAGCAATGATAAATCATTTTTTCGAACCTCCAGAAGATCATTCATCTGATCCGCGAACCTGTGGCATCTGGCGTGAAGAAGAACTCCGTTACTAGAAACAAACCTCAGATGAGGATACCTACGTTGGGAGTGAGTATGGTGGATCTGGCCAGGTTCACCTTGTATCAAACAACCGCACAGACCACACATGCCTTTGGATCTTTGTCGGACTCTCTTCTTGAAGACCTCACTTGGTGCTGAGAGTAGAAATCGATACCAGTGGTACCAGTGCCAATCTCTCTTAGAACAGTACTTCCGAAAGTACTTGATCCTCTGTTTGAGGGTTCGACCTCTGATATGTCGTATCAACATAAGGTGACCGATAGGACTCGAACCTATCCTCCGAGGACCACAGCCTCGTGTGCTGCCACTACACCACGGCCACAACTCCAGAGGCAGGACTTGAACCTGCAGCAACCCGATTAACAGCCGGGTGCTCTACCAATTGAGCTACTCTGGAATCATTACATTATACTGATGACCCGGGTGGGAGTTGAACCCACACATCTTGAAAGATAGCAGCGTTTAAGGCTGATGCGTCTGCCGATTCCGCCACCGGGTCGAGTAGCCGGGGTGGGGGTCGAACCCACACGCTCTTTCGAGCACTGGCTTTTGAGACCAGCAAGTCTGCCTATTTCATCACCCGGCCGAGCAGACCCAGTAGGATTCGAACCTACAACCAACAGGTCCAAGGCCTGTTGCTCTACCAATTGAGCTATGGGTCTAGTGGGTCTGGAAGGAGTCGAACCTTCGACCTTCGAGTTAAAAGCTCGGTGCTCTGCCTGTTGAGCTACAGACCCGACAAGGATAGTGGGCCCGGGTAGAATCGAACTACCGATCTCACGCTTATCAAGCGTGCGCTCTACCAATTGAGCTACAGGCCCATGTGAATAAAGTAGTCAACCATAATACGATAGGATCTTGGTCGCGATCTCCAAAGTGAAGCATATAACCACCACTTCATTCAACTAATCGGAGCAGGAAGGATTCGAACCCTCGGTACCTTTCGGTACAGCGGTTTTCAAGACCGCCACCTTAAACCACTCGGGCACTGCTCCAAAAACTCAACTCCAGAAGCAATACGCTCCGAAAATACCAACCAAAGCTATCCAGAACCACTCACTCGTCACGATTGTCCACGCACATCCAATGATCAGGACTAACACCGCGAACCACTTCGGCATGTTCACTCCGCTCATGTTACCTCCTCAACTTGGCTTCTCAAAGAGCACTGTTGGAGCCCTGTCCGTGTACCAGATTCGAAGTACTGACAGCAGCTCACGTTTCCGATCAGATCCGAGGCATGCTTGGAGAGCCACACGCTCAATAGAACTCAGCTTGCGATCCATCTTGATGTAGACATGTAAATTTCCGCTTTTGCTTGTTGTGGTCTTCTCAACCTCTACCGATTCATCATTCTCACGAAGCACGTCCAACATCTGAACGAGCCACTCTGCATCTGCGTTGCTATCGATGTCCAAGAGCAGCTCATCATCAGCTGGGTACACTACGTTCAGACCCAGAGCCTGAGCATCCACCTCAGGTACTTGATCGAGAGCACTCATCTTACTCCTCCTCCTCAACTGATTCCAGGATCCACACCGAAGATCTCGTCCTTCACGGTTGTAAGAACCTCCTCAACATCATCACTCGTATCCTCAGCCTTCTTATCCTTGATCTCATCTTTCTCTTCGGACTCCAGATCTTGAAGAGTGCTCAGATCAACGCTGTCCAGGCCCGCCGACCACTCGTCCAGCTGATCAATACGTTCCTGCATCAGTTGACCAGTGTCTGCGTCCTGAAGTTGCTGAGGCATGTTATCCAGCTTACTCTGGGTGTCATCTCTGAGTCCCTCGATCGAGTCCTTCGCCTCATTGATAGCAGACTGGATGTCATCACTGCAGGTAGCGGCTTGAAGAGCCCCATCCAGCGTCTCACCGATTGAGAGATAGGTGCTCAAGAACTCACTTCGAGTGAGCTGGCTGGGCTTGGGTCGGGTCTTGCTTTTGTAGGTCGGACCAAACGCGAACTCCCAGTACCAGTAAGAATCACCTTTCTTGATCCCAAAGTCGGGGTAGTCCTTTCTGGCTTTCTTGACGAAATGTGCACTGGTCATTTGTCCTCCTCATCAGAATCAATTTCATCAACCTCATCACGTTTGAGTTCGTACTCTTTCTCCCACTCCTCTGAGCAGATACGACAAGGACTAGGAGACCATCCTGTGTCGTTGAAATCACCATGGGAAGATTCTTCAGCAGATAGTGTTATGTCCTTACCTCCACCATCCTGAACAATGAGAACCGCGTGCCTGAAGCACAAGTTTCCTTTGGAATCCAAAATCATAACGGTTGCCATCAGATCTCCTTGAAATCGCGGATGATTTCACGCTGCTTACGAAAATCGAATAGCTTGAACATGATGTGCTCTAACAGATGAGCTTTTCTCTGGTCCACAGGAACATGTATCTTGTACTCCCTGCAGAACTCAACCAACTGAGATTGCTTCAGAGTCAAGAGAAACTCCTTCGTCTTCTGCTCATCCGCACCCTCCAAAGTATCCAGATTCATCTTCTCCTCACCTAGGAGATAACAACATAGAATGGCATACGGACTACATGTCGAGCAAACATGATCACAAGCGGTAGACAATTCTCTTCTCCTATTAAGTTGACTACTATACATATAGTATAAAGTCAACTTGGTCGAAAGCCAACTAGAAAAGCAGATTTTATCAAAAGAAAAGCCGGGATTAAGGCCCCGGCTATATGTTGAAGGTAGAGGTGTAGGTCGTCTACGGCAGCACGTCCCTTTTCACTGGAGATGTCGATCGGGGATGCATCTCCACTTGTACCTTCCTCGAGGGTCCCATCAGCAGTACGCAGCGACCTGGATGGGTCTCCATACTATTTAGATTCTGGATGGAGGCTGTCAATAGATTCGAGACCAATAACAGGTCGGTGTGTAACCTCGTCCTGGATCGACAGCCTCCGACCAGCGCCTACGATTGGTAGAGTTTAGGCATTGGTACTCGGCGTCGTCGGCATCGCATTGGTACTCGGCGTCGTCGGCATCGCATTGGTACTCGGCGTCGTCGGCGTCGCATGGGGCTTCACGGCTCCGAAGATGTTGTACACGATGACGGAAGCAGCGTTCTTGGCAGCCTTCTCATCTTTACCGGCGGCCTTGTACAGCCCGATAACGGCCGCGGCCACTTCGGCACGGGTCTTCCCGGCGGCCTTCAAGTCTTTGGCGGCCTTGGTGACGCCTTTCACGCCAGCGGCTCGGATCTTCCCGGGCACGACGGCCTGCTCAACAGGAGCAGCAACTGGCGGATCCTGAACGGCTCCGGCATCGGTGTTGGCGTTGGTGTTGGTGTTGGTGTTCTCGTTCATCAAATGACCTCCTACTAAAACTGATTGATTTTGGTTCTTTCGTACAGTAGATTATACTGTACATCGAAGACAGCTCACTGAAAATTTCTTCAAAATTCTTTGACCAAGCGCTCAGGAAATCGTTCTGGGGCTCGCATGAAACGGTCCATCCGAAGAGCTTGACGCATCGCCTCGGAAGGAGGACCTTGCCAACGAATCCAGCCGGTCTTATCAATACGGTTCAACTCTGTAACACGAGCCCAACCAGAGAAGAGACGAACTAGACCATCATATGATCCAGGAGGGGTGTAGTACTTGGCATTCACATTGGACATATTACGGATTCCTCTTCTTGGCCTCCAGCTTCCGGATCTCTGCGACGTACGGCTTGAGAAGGTTGCGAGCTATTGTCTCAGTCTTACCAGCCGCTGTATACATCGGAATGAGCTTCTCAACAATATCGGAATCAATAAGGCCTTGGGCCAAGAATGATCTGATCTGAGCACCAATTCCCATGACCTTATTCTTCGGACCAGTAGAGACTGATCCAACTTTTGCTGTGGAACCTAAACCATCCTTCACGACCTCACGAGTTTCAGGAACCGAACTTGGAATCGTGTTCCTGAACGGAACACCAAGGACACTAGCAATACCAGATCCGAAAGTCAAGGCCTCCGACTTGGCGGTACAAGCGATCAACAAGAACACTTGGACATTGTCCGCCTCAACTCGGTACTGTCGGTAGACACCGTATTCATCAGCCCCGGTCATCCGGGCCTCTATTACATCGACACCTTGTAACATTTGGTACACCTCCAAATAAGTTGACTACTATACATATAGTATAATATCAACTTGATCAAAAGCCAACTGAAAAAATAGAAACTTTATCCACCATGGGAAAGAATCTCAGAGAACTTAGTAACTTCCCAGGGATGGCGACCACCATCCAAATGCTTTGAATCGATCCAGATCCCCCAACAACCAACAGACGAGATGTTAGGATGATCAGGGTTACAATGGCCTAGTTCGTATTGGATACCAATAACCTTGTGGTTCTTACCAGTTAGATCGTCATAGACCTCTTCACCGATAAAGAACGGAGCCGTCAGAACGAATTGTTGAGGTGTTTCCGGCATAATCCGAATGGCCAGATTCGAACTGGCGGCCTCTTGGTCCCAGGCCAAGCGCTCTAACCAAACTGAGCTACACTCGGAGAACCAGCATTAAACACGTCGCTGAAAGTCTCTGGCCAGTTCATCAGCATCAATACTAATTCCAGTTCGTGCGAGGAACTCTGATGCTGCTGCGTAGACTTCATGATAATTGTTCACGTCCTTGATATTTGCTGCTTCATCCGAATTGAAAAAATGATCTGCTCTCTCTACTGTTATCATCTTTGTTCTCCTTTCTAACAGCAGGAGAAGAATTCGAACCTCCGACCTCTGGGGTATGAGCCCAGTGTGCCACCAGACAGCACCTTCCTGCGAATGCCACCATCCTCCATGATAGTCCCTGATAATCCTTCTTCCGTGTTTGAGCGATTCAACGCTGTATGTAAGGATACCAGGTTGGGTCGGATGCTAATGAGCTTATCTACGGGCCGATATTGCTCAGCTCAGCCTCGGCCTACGGCTGCATCCATCCCCGACGTCGTTAGCGTCTAATGCGTGTCATGGCCTACCTCCTTAGATCTAATTGTTGTAGTTCACATCTGTTGAACTTCCAACTCAAGATACGTATATTATACTAGTGACCTTCTGAAAATTCTCGTGTTAAGTTTGATCTGATTCAAGTAGAATTCTGCAGATATTGAAAGAATTCATTTTGACTTTCTTCAGACAGACCTTATACTATATATGAGGTCGAATCAAGAAAGGAAACATGATACCCGAACCCTTGGATTACAACAAGATCGTAGTAGAGTTCAAAGATCTGGTAGAGTCGATGGCCTACGTCGCTCTCACCAAGATGCGAAAGCCTTCTCCCTACACACTTGAAGATTTGTGTCAGGAGGGGTACATCGTATGCACTGAGTGGGTCCAGAGATGGTTTCATCCTGAGAGAGGCGCTTCACTCAAGACCTTCATCACAGGAGGCCTGAGGAATCGTTTCGCCGATTTGGTACATCTATCCTTCCGGGATGCCACCGAGTCCTACCCAACAAGTCACTGGTGTACCGATTCTATTAAGGAAGAGGTTGTATCTGATCCTCAAGTTGCCTCCCGCAACACTGCTCTAAATCCAATCGAGATGGTGAGCTTCAAAGAAACGATTGGTCGTCTATCGGAACAAGAGCTTCAATACATCACCACACTTCTGACTCCGAAAGAGACTCACAAGATGCCCACTCGAGCAGAAGTTCGTAAGGCACTTGGACTTTCCGAGGACGCGGAGCTAAAAGTGCGAAATTCCATCGAAGAAAAGTTAACATCTCAGGTTCAGAAAGCATAGAAAAATATCCTCCTCAGTTTGATATCCTGAGATTGACCTTATACTTTATGTATAAGAAACCTGTAGAAGGGGACACACAAATGGACAGATTGGTACCATCGGGAATCGGCATCACACCAAGTTGGATTGACGATATGGGGACATTCAACAATCTTCCAAGGCCGTCCACTGAGGTTGAGGAGGCCGTGTTCCAGGACATTTTCAGGGCACACAGTCCGGAATTCTTAGAGTTCCGTCAAATTCAACTTCCCAATGAAGAGAATGAGGGTATCAAAGATGTCCACATCTTTTACTTCTCGGATACAGCCATCGCAATGGTACATCCGGAGGGGAAGCACGGAACTCGGTACTTCAGAATCGGTTGTCATCATCAGTGGCGGCAGATGACCAAAAACGAGCTGAGAGAAAGAAGTGTCGTATTTGGAAGGTGCATACACGCAAGCGTCTGTTCAAAGTGTGGTTCGGAGAACGTGGTTGATAGTAGTGACTGAGTAGAATCTATGAAGAGAAGAATCCTTCCCGAGTGTGTGAGAGATTTCTGGAATCCATGGTGGTTCCTTCTCTTCATCTACGCAACATTAGCTTTGTGGTGAGGACATGAGAGCGAAGAAGACACATTTTAGCATGATCAACAGTGCACACAACCGTCAGGAGAAAAAACTGATCAGCCCCAATCTCATTCCTGACCCCAATCAGTACTCCTGGTGGATCATAAAATTCTCAATCGGCTACAGCCGTATTAGTGAGGTCGAGACACGACTTCGTAACGCCGTACAAGGAGATCTTCTAATCCTGGAGAATGTTGTCCGATACGGACGGAAGGGGGATCACGTCCGGGACATTTACTACTTCTGGTGTCCTGGTAAGAAGTTTGCCCTACGATTCACCAGATTTCTCAGAAGTTCCCCGCACTATCTAGAGCTGATCGGTAACATCGAGACAGCTCGAAAGTTTCTTTCTTGGAGAGGCATATGAGCATTCAATCTGAGCCGCTGTCATTGTTCTGGAGGGTAGCCCGTTGGGGTATCACAGTTCTTTTGATCCTCTTCTTTTGGATCAGCGGACTGTGCCATCTGGCGAATCTGGAGTACAAGTATCACGATGACCCTCTCTTCAAGGATCTGGGACCCACCTGGTTTGGAACAGGAATCTTGACTCTGATAGTTTTCGGGGGATGGGTTGTTCTCAGCTCCGTATCGTGGTCGCGACGCCATCGTAAATGGACCAAGCATCTCCAAGAAGTGGCTGAGATTGAGAGGGAGAACTACGTTCTGAAGGCCCTTCTCGACGGAAAAGAAATCTAAAGAAAATCTGCCTCTCCAGTTGGTTTTCGACCGAGTTGACATTATACTATACATGTTAGACAGTCAACTTATTTAGGGATGTATCAGATGACACTCGCATACGAAGATAGAAACAACCAAACACTGAAGATCAGACGAGGCCAGATCTGGGTCGTCCGGGGTCGAAAAAGCTTAGTTCGGTGGGAAACCATGGAGATCCATTGCAGAACGTTGAATGTCCAGGAACCGGACGAGGAGATGGTCGAGATCACACTCCATAAGGTCGACACGCCTAAATGGAAAGAGAACATCAAGTTGATCAGTGCCGAGGACCTGCTCAAGCGGTACATTCCTGAAGATCCTCTCCTGGATGTGGAGCTTCACATCAGTCCCAACCGAAAAAGCTACTCAGGTAAGAATCCGTGCATCATCTGCGGCAAAGAGTTGAAGCCTGAGACCCACCCCTGGATCATGCTCGATTCGGCAATGGGGGAGGTAATTGATGCTCGGTTCGCTCCTGAAAACAACGGCGGCCTGCATCCCATCGGCGATGATTGTGCGAAGCAGCACAGCTACGAGTGCTACTTAGTCAAGTAGGAGATCACATGGCGCTCCACAAGATTACAACGAACGGATCTGATATCCACGTCAGCTTCGTGTTCAAGAACCAGGAAAAGCACCACGGACACAAGGTAGTCTTGTGCAAACTCTTCATACACGGGTATGAGAGGGATGCCCCTCAATTCATCTTCTGGGGCAGAGTCGAGGAGCTGTTGGTCCTCCTAGGGGGTGTAAAAACACTTCAGAAGCTGGCTCTGAACACTGCACTTCAGAGTGTCCGAATCCATGTAAATCAGTACTGTCCGACCCATCTTGTTCTCAATACTGTCCTAACATGCTGGGATGATTTATTGGATCTGTTCGAAAAGAACTGGAAGAAATCGGCTCGTGGGAACCAACGAAGGACTCAGAAAGTTTGATTTCGGGAAATCTTTGAAGCTGAATAAGTAGAATAGAACATGAGGTGTAAAGAGAAGCCATCGGTAGAGATCCGTCTTTCCAACTCTTTGCTAAAAGCAATCATTGATGAAGAGGACTACCTTCTGGTCGCAAGATTCACCTGGCGGTTGAAAAAAGACAAACGGACCAATACTGTTTATGTGGTAACAAGCAAGAAAATCAACGGGAAGGTTCATACGATCCGGATCCACCGTTTAGTAATGAATGCTCGGCCGGGCATGGACATTCACCACAAAAACCAGAACACTCTCATCAACCAAAAAAAGAACTTGGAAGAGATTCTTCCCGAGTTGCATCGGGGTCATCCGAAGGCTTATATTCCTGAGTTCGAGAAGGAGTGTCCAATATGAGTAAATCCAATCCACAGATCGACAAGATCGTAGAAGTTTTCGCCAAGCTCTTTACAGCTCTCAACAGACCCCGATGTCCAACAGATGGCATCTGCTCCCATCTCGGAGTGACTCGCTGGGCGGGTGGAGACCGGGTCAGTCTATCAAAACAAGGTAACAATCTCTTGGTTATGATCTATCGAGAGAAGAATCTGTATAAGAATGATCTTCAGATCGGTTACCCGGCGGAGCATCACAATCAGGTCATTAGAGCTATCGAGAAGGTTGTGTGCTCGGTTCACAAGGAAGCTCGAGTGGTAGATCGGTGGAATGGCCTAACAGGTCATAATGGTGTGAGCTTCGTCTTTGCTGGCATGTGTCCTACTAGTCTTCTAATCGGAATTGGGAACTACCACAAGATGGTAGATGTGTTTCATATCACCAAAGCTGATAAATTAGGATATCGTCAATTCGATACGTGGCTAAGGATTGGCCTAGGCAAACTGAAACCCAAAAAGAGAAGAAAGAGGACAGCATGAAGATACGATTTACAACACTCATCATATTCCAGTTGATTGCATTCTTCGGGGGCATAATCGCAGCAGTGTACCTATCCTGTGATCCGACTTCGAAGGCCGTACCTCCGGATTTCAAGAAGAAACTACAGATCTGCTGTAGTACCTTCGTAGAAAGATCAACCCAACTTGTTAACTACACCAAATCGAAATGGGCGGAGTAGTTTCCGGACATAAAAACAGGTGGGGAAGGCCCCACCCGCGCCAAGAGAGAAGTCTTGTTAGTTTCGCTTCCGTTTCTTCTTCGTGACTTCTGTTCCTCCTGGTCCCCATCGGTCGTCCTGATCACTTCCTTTCGAAACGTAGTTGCCATCAACATTGACAACTACCGGGGAAGAATCTACTGTGTTTGTTGTTCCCTCTTTCTTCTTCGTAATTAACTCCTTCAGACTCCCAATGATCTTGGGTGGACTCGGCTTCTGCTCGGCCAGCGCTTGGTTTGCGGCCAGCAGCCAGAGGTTGATCCGGTCCACCTCGATCTCTAGGCTCGTACCATGATGATCGATTTCAGATGGGTTCAGTGTAAGACCAGTTATACTGGTGAATAGTTCGGACATGTTGGCTAATAATGCTGTGAATACAGACTTGTTAACTTTATACATCTCTTCTCTCCTAATGAGCTGTTCTACTCTTGTGCCGGATATCCATTCAAACGCTGATGATACTCACGGTCATAGAATGGGATCCACTCACAACCAAACCGTCCGAGAGTTCCGTCCTGACGAACACCTAGTGTACAGATGCAGAATCCAACATGAGCGCCGATCTTCCTCTTCCGCATAAAAGGTGTTTGATCTTCTACGCATCCTGGCATGATGGTGAGAACCTCACGTGGGTAGGACATATCAAACTTGTGATAGTGACCTAGTACCAGCACTTGGGGCTTCTCACCTCCTTGGAAGGACTCGACCATCTTCTGAGAAGGGTAGCTAATGGCGTATGGAGTTCCATCGCCGGGGTGCATAATGCGCATACGGAAGCTACCATACTCGGCCTGAAATACAACATCCTGCTCCAAGTGACCAATGTGTATCAGATCCTTACGACCCTTCTCTTCACACCAGTTCTGAATATACCAGCCAATCCGAAGTCCTGTATCCTTCTGCCACCAGCCCTCATGGCATTCTGCAGAGATGAAGTATGTTTTGATACCACTTCGTTGAGGATAGTGATCCGCCAGGTAGTTACATTGGTCTTGGACACCATGAGCCCTCAACTCATACCGATTGAATTTGAACTCACCATCAATGATATTTCCAGCATGGTAGACCTGTTTAATTCCTTGCTTAGCGTATATGTCATATGCTGCTTCAAGGACGTCCAGACGTTCGTGCTCGTTACAGATGTGAGTATCACTTAATAGTCCAAACTGAATTTCCCGTCCCCGTAGAACTTTGATGCTCAGAGGTTCAACAGGAGGAAGAACTTCCGAAAGACAGTAAACTCCACCAGGTCCGGGAGTGATATTGTATCCATCGTGATGAGTAAGATGTGATACGACCTCCTTGGCATTGTTAACCGTGGTACAGAGTTTTCCAGCAATATCCTCAGAAGTAACTCCGCTCTTCTTCCGACGAAGCATCTGAAGAACATCCGAACGGACCATTGGATTACTTGGATCGAACTGCGGAACAGAATCTGATCGGTTCTTCTGCAA
>Ga0315294_10000390_pt1 | contig 47605 bp, 42 predicted proteins | sample YL17G13_40_MG_FD_203626 | JGI IMG/M metagenome (GOLD analysis project Ga0315294, IMG submission 203626) | Sediment microbial communities from Yellowstone Lake, YNP, Wyoming, USA - YL17G13_40 | ecosystem: Environmental > Aquatic > Freshwater > Lake > Sediment | place: USA: Wyoming | collected... | reverse complement strand
CGTATCCTCCTTTGCTGGCCATTTTGGCCGGTTAGGTTAATAAATTGTTAGTTTATCAACCTAAGAGGATATGCCTTTTTTATTCATAAGGCAATATCAAAAGCGCGAAAGATATTTTACATTATGCACACTATAATTTCGCACTATAACTTATAGCCAATCTTACGCAAAAATTCCTTGCGCCAGACCACATCTTCATTAGACTCAATTCCTTTGGGTTTTAAACCATCCACCACCCCTAATATCCCCCGACCCGTATCTGTCTCTACGATAATCACCTCTACAGGATTAGCCGAGGCACAGTATATGGTACAGACCTCAGGGATAGCCTTAATCGCATTTAAGACATTTATCGGATGGGCGTTTTTAATAAATACAAGGAAGCTATGGCCTGCGCCGATCTCTAAGGCATTATCTTGCGCTATTTTCTTTAATTCTGGGTCATTTCCTTCTGACCTTATTTTACAGGCACCCGAAGATTCCACAAATGCCAGACCAAACTTTATGCCCGGCACATTATTCACTAACACTTCATATAAATCCTCTACGGTCTTAATAAAATGACTCTGGCCCAAGATTACATTTACTTCTGCGGGTTTTTTAATCTTCACTAATTTTAATTCTAACATAACATCCCCCTTCTTTATTGAATGTTTATCTTGCGAAAACTTATGGCATCTACAGGCAAAACCCCGGAGTAGGTCTTAACCGAAGTAAGAATAAAATCGGGTTCTCCTAATATTTTAAGCGGGACTTTTAAAATCAACTCTTTTTCCTTCAATTCTAGGCTTATCCCTTCAGGCTTAATCATTTTTCTACCAGCAAATACCCTGAATCTATTATGCTTGGTAACTATGCGAATCTTTGGCATTTCGCCAAACGGCGTTTTATTACTATAGCCAAAAAGATAAAGCATAATGCTAAACCGGCGATTCATCTTTTTTGTCTTATCTATGCGAATTAAAAGAGCATCATCTATAAGACTATAAGCGACCCGACCTTTACCTTCAATAGAATCGCCCACATCGCCTAATACGCCAACCGCGGAGTCTGTAAACATATTAGAAGGGCTGGAGAACGACAACGCTTTATCTGTCAAGGCGTCCTGTTTTTTGAGTTCAATGTCGGGGTAATCGCCAAATAATTCATTTTTGCGGGCAAAAGATAAGAGATAAAATGCGCTGGATTCCGTCTGACTTTTGTAACAAAGAACGGCTTGATATTTTTTGTGCAATTGCTCTTGGCTTAATTTATATTGCAGCCATTGAATCCGGGAATCTAAGAACTGTCTTGGGGCAGGCAACGGTAACTCTGGATGGTAATGCCGGGGTAAAGGCCAACCTACGCAATGAATAAGATAGGGATAAATCTTTGGCCAAGGCAATTCTTTATGCAAATCGCTAAGGGCAATCTGTAAGAATAAATAAAGCGCTTTATGGTCTACATTTGTATCCGCAGGATGCGAAACAAAAATCTTATTTGGTTTACAAGTTAAAAGTACGCTCTTTAAATCATTTAGGATACTCTCTCCTTTATAGGGTGCGCCAAAGGAAAGGTTTTCTTTATAAGGCACAGAAGATATGCGGGTTAATAAAGTTTTAAACGGTTTGCTGCTTTGCCAGTACCTGTTAAACATAGCAAATGTCCCAAAATCAGGATAACCCAAGAAGATGAGATTCTTCTCATTTAAGCCCAACAACTTCATGGCCTTTATTGCCTCTTTGCGGCGCACTTCACCCATATGGATAAACTCACCTTTCTTTAAGGTAAGCCTTTTCTCATAAACAATAAAGGCAGCTTGATTATGGTCACCATTGGTCAGATATGCCACATGGATATCTGCCCCTACCCTAACCGCCTCTTGAATGATACCGGCGCAACCTATAGTTTCATCATCAGGGTGGGGTGCAAGGATAAGAACGCGGTCACCCTTTCTTATCGGCTTAAAGCTGTTAATTTCGGGTGATGGCGATGGCAGTGCCGGATAAACATAACTGATAGTTATAATAAGACACAACAAAATAATAACTATTCGTCTGGCCATGAAAATTATCTTATCATATAAAATTACGTAAATCAATTGCAAAAACAGCTAATGTGCTAAAAAATCGTTTGAAATATGAATTAAATGAATATATAATTAACGTTATGGATACAAGTCTACAGGAACATTATAACCGTATACGGCGCATATTGATCTGGGTATTGATTCTCAACTGGGCGGTCGCCTTAGCAAAAATTTTCTATGGCTTATCTAGCCGCTGCGCAAGTATGACTGCCGACGGCTTCCATTCTCTATCAGACGGCGCCTCAAATATTATCGGCCTTATTGGTATTCACTTTGCCTGCCAACCCAAAGATATTGACCACCCTTATGGCCACAAAAAATATGAAACATTTTTTTCATTGGGTATCGCTGGCCTTTTGTTTTTAGTATGCTTTAATCTCTTTAGAGAAGGCGTAAAACGCCTATATAATCCTGTTGTTCCTCAGGTTGACTTCAATAGCTTTACCATCATGCTCATTACGATAGGAATTAACTTTTGGGTAATGAATTACGAGTATAAGAAAGGCCTGCTTTTAAAAAGCGACATATTAACTATGGACTCTATGCATACCAAGGCCGACATCTTTACCTCTCTGTCTGTTATAATTGCCCTGATTGCCATAAAGTTAAAGCTGGCTTATCGCCTCATCGACCCGGTGGTGACTATAATGATATCTTTATTTATCACCAAGGCTGCTTACGATATAATAAAACAGAGTTCCGCCGTCCTCTGCGATACCGCTATTATACTGGATGTTAAAAAAATCGTAGATATTGTATTGGGAATAAAAGGGGTAAAGGCTTGCCATAAGGTCAGGACGCGCGGAAGGCCCGATGATATATATGTTGATTTACATGTCCAGGTAAATCCAGATATGCATATGCACGAAGCACATAAAATAAGTTATACTATTGAAGAGGCAATTAAAAAGGCTATCCCCGAAGTCACTGATGTGGTGGTGCATATGGAGCCAAAAGAAAAGACCTAAAGGCCTTTTAAGATAAACCAAAGAGCAAAACTTGCCAGTATCCCCACAAACCCACCAAAGTAAAAGGCTGCAGATGGACCCAAGAATTTCCAAAGTATTCCTGCCAATATCGAAGCAGGTAATAACCCTATACCCACAAGTGTGGCGTGTAGCCCAATAGCGGTGGCACGTAAGTCAACGGGCGCAATATCAGAAACCAAAGCCTTTTCCGCGCCTTCCGTAAATCCCATATATAAACCATAAAATCCAAATAAAAACCAAAAATTATTTATCGAGTTATTCAGCGCAAAGCCTAAATAAACCAAGCCATAAAACAGGTATCCTAATACCAGAAGTTTTTTTCTACCGATTCTATCCGATAAACGTGCGGCGGGATAACTCACTAAAGCATAGATGATATTATAAAAAAGATAAAAAAGGATTACCAGAGCGGTGGAGCTACCCGCATTCTTGGCACGTAATAATAAGAATTGATTTGAAGAATTGCCCAAAGTAAATATAAAGCTAAATATAAGGAAGAGTTTTAGCCTTCTATCCAAGGCATGCCACTTAAATTGTAATTTCGTACGGGAAATCTTGGTCTCGCTTTTTTTCTCTTTGATAAAAAATAGAAACGCCACTGCTAAGAATGCAGGGATAAGTGAAAAGAAAAATATATTTTTAAAGTTACCTTTATAGCGGGTAATTAAAAAATAGGCTAATAAAACACCCAAGGATGCGCCTAATGTATCCATGGCACGATGTAAGCCAAAGGCCGCACCTAACTTTTCCTGTTTTGCGCTATCGGCAATTAAGGCATCGCGCGGTGCAGTACGCAGGCCTTTACCAAAACGGTCAATTACCCGGGCGAATAAAACATATAGCCAACTTGTGGATATATACAAAAGGAACTTGCCGACAGTGGAACTGGCATAACCTAATATCGTAAAGGGTTTTCTTTGTTTTATTTTATCGGAAAAATAGCCAGAAAATACCTTAATGAGACTAGCCAAACTCTCGGCAATACCTTCAATTAATCCTAAGATTGCCGGACCCACGCCAAGTTGAGTTACCAGATAAATCGGCAATATAGGATAAACCATTTCGCTGGAAATATCCGTTAAGAGACTGGTTATGCCGAGTAAAATAATATTGAACATAATTGTAAACTCTAAACACTAAACTCTAAATCCCTGCCCGCCGGCAGGCAGGCTAAACAAACTCTAAAACATTCAAAGCTCAAAATCCAAAATTGACAGGTTTTGGGTTTGGGATTTTGGGTTTTGGGTTTGTTTAGAGTTTAGGATTTCGGATTTAGGGTTTATAAATATTTAATTTATTCTAAATATTCTAATGGGTTCTGTGGGATACCGTCTTTTCTTACTTCAAAGTGCAAGTGCGGCTGGATATTGCGGTAATTGGCATTACCGCTCTTACCTACAGCGGCGATAACTTCGCCCTGGCGGATGAATTTGCCTCGAGGAACGTAAATTCTAGAAAGATGCCCGTATATAGTAATGACATTACCGCGATGCCGTATAATAACATATTTTCCCATCCCCTGATTTTGTTTTGCCGCAATCACTTGGCCTGCGCGACTGGCTAAAACCGGGGTTCCTACTGCCGCAAAAAGATCAATACCTTCGTGTCGTCTTCTTCCGTTACGCTCAGCACCAAATAAACCATCTCCGCGGGAATCAGAACGGATAATCATATCTGTCTGATATTCAATCGGACAAAGGAAATAATCTTTATCTAAAAAATAAAGAGTTGTTAAAAGATAGACGGGCAAAATAATTAATAAAAATAATAATATCTTCTTCATTTAGTTTTGCGTTGTGCCTGCTGTCGCGCTTTGCGTTTTCAAGTTACATATTATACTATATAATAACAAAAACAAAAAACAAGCGACAATAAATACATCTCCGTAACGAGTATAAAAACTTAAAAGTCTTTTGGGAATGATGATTTCCTGTGTTTTATATCCGTCGATAAATATATTTTCGCCCCTATTATCCTGAATTAAAGAAATAATCTTTCCTGATGGCGCAATAAACCCAGACACACCGGTATTAGCCGAACGCAGTAAACTTACCCGATTCTCCACTGCCCTAAATACCGACGCCTGTAAATGCTGAAAGGGGCTGGAGGTTTTACCAAACCAGGCATCATTGGTGATGTTAACTAAGAACTGTGCGCCTTTTCTGACAAATTGTCTGGAAAGTTCAGGGAATAGGTCTTCGAAACAGATAAGTACACTAAAATTAGGTCTTAGGTTATAGGTGTTAGGTGTTAGGGAAAATATCGTAAATTCTTTACCGCGGGAAAAATCCCCTATGGGCACAACTGTCTCTAAGAACCTAAGGATTCTTCTTAGGGGGATGTATTCGCCAAAAGGAACTAGATGGAGTTTATCATATTTAGCTAAAGTTTCTCCTTGAGAAGAAACCAAAAGCGCACTGTTATAATAGAGATTATCCCTTAAGGTTACGGCGCCTAAAAGCAAAGGCGTTTTACTCTCACACACAAAATCTTTTACCCTTTCAAAAAACCTGGGTTCCTCTTCTAAAACTACGGGTAAGGCTGCCTCAGGCCAAATGATTAAATCAGGCTTCTCTTTTAAGACCTGTTTTGTAAGGGTTAAATATTTATCGATGATAAAATCTCTCGATCCGACGTCCCATTTTAAATGTTGGGGGACGTTGCCCTGGATGACGGAAATTTTAATAGGTGTTTGGTGTTTGGTGTTTGGTGTTTGGTTTAATTTATAGTAACCGTATGTAATTGCAAAGATAAAACATAAAACTGCAGGAGAAATAATCCATAACTTTCTTTTTTGTTCTTTTTTACCTAACACCCAAAACCTAACACCCAACACCTCTTTAATCGCTACATTGACCATCATCACTAAAAAAGAAACTCCATAAACTCCAGTGACATCGGCTATCTGAATTACGGGTAGATTAAGATACTGGGAATAGCCCAAGAGTGCCCAGGGAAAGCCAGTGAAAAGATGCGCACGAACATATTCTAATAAAACCCAGGCTGAAGCAATTAACAACGGGTCGATGGTCGATATAATTAATCCGAAGGCACCAAAATACAATGCTAAGTATAAAATAAGGAGAGCCGTGCCGGGTAAGGTAACATGCACTAGCCAATAAATAATGCCGGACCAGAATATAAGCCCGGTAAGATAAGCAAGTAAAAATGCTTTAGCCTTAGATTTATTTTTGAGCGCAAAAAATAAAGGCACAAACCCAACCCACGCCAAAAACTCAAGATTAAATTTCGGAAAAGACAGGATAAGTAAACCTGCAGATAAAATACAAAGAAATATGCTCCTTCTGACAACTGACAACTGACAACTGACAACTGAATTTACTTTCCGCAGCATCTCTTATATTTTTTCCCCGAACCGCACGGACAGGGGTCATTACGACCGATTTTGAGATGGGGCTTTATAGAAGGTGGCGTAGATACGGGTTGGGGTGGGCCAAAACCATGCGCGGGTTCAATTGCGGGCTCTGCTTCGGGTTTTTCAAATCGAGAGGTTTCTGGATGTAAAAATTCCTGCGACAGAGAACTAAATACGCCTTTAAACCTTTCTGGCTTAACTGCCTGTAGCCTAAAGATAGCCTCCACTGCTTCTTCTTCAATGCCAGAGACCATCTGACCAAACATCTCAAATGCCTCGCGCTTATATTCTATTAAAGGGTCGCGCTGGCCATAGGCACGCAGGCCTATACCTTCACGTAGATTATCCATGGCATATAAATGGTCTTTCCATTTACTATCAATTATTTGCAAAAATACCATCCGCTCTAAATGACGCGCCATCTCTTGCCCCAAAGATTTTTCTTTTTCTGCATAAACATTTATTAAATGCTGGTATAAATCTTCTTGGATAAGACGCTTGTCTTTTTTTTCAATGATGGACTTATCTAAATCTAATCCGAATTTTAATTTTACCGCATTGATAAAACCTGCGAGATCCCATTCTCCACTTGCGAGATTATCACCCATATATTCGGCAATAATCTCTGCCAAAGTTTTATCTGTTGCCGCTAAAATATCTTCTTTTAAGGAGATTCCTCCTAAAATTTCCCGACGCTGGCCATAGATTACCTCTCTTTGCTTATTCATCACATTATCGTATTCTAAGAGTTGTTTGCGGATTTCAAAATTATGTTGTTCCACCCGTCTTTGGGCAATCTCAATGGACTTACTGACCCAGGGATGCTCGATCACCTGACCTTCCTCTAAACCTAACCTATCCATAATTCCTATTAGCCTATCTGAGCCAAATAAACGCATCAGGTCATCGCCTAATGACACATAAAATCTGGAAGAGCCGGGGTCTCCCTGTCTTCCTGAACGACCGCGTAGTTGATTATCAATGCGGCGCGCCTCGTGACGTTCGGTGCCTAATACATGCAGGCCTCCCAAGGCGACAACTTTTTTATGCTCTGCATCGGTCTCTTGCTTATACCTCTCTAATAATTTTTTATATTCTTCCTGATAATTGGGGTCATCGGGTTTTAATTTCTCTTTGATGAGATTCTTCGCCATATATTCCGGATTACCGCCTAATAAAATATCTGTTCCGCGGCCGGCCATATTGGTAGCAATAGTTACGCTCTTATATCTACCTGCCTGGGCAACGATCTGGGCTTCCATCTCATGATATTTGGCATTGAGCACCTGATGCGCTATGCCTTGCCTTTTTAACATTTCGGAAAGCCGCTCGGATTTATCTATGGTTATCGTCCCCACTAAAACTGGCCTACCCTGGTTGTAAAGTTGGGCAATCTCACTAACCACAGCATTAAACTTTTCTTTTTCTGTTTTATAAACGCAGTCAGAATAATTAGTGCGGATAAGTGGCTGGTTGGTGGGAATAACTATCACATCCAATTTATATATTGCTTTAAATTCAAGGCTTTCCGTAAAGGCAGTGCCAGTCATTCCCGCTAATTTCTCATACATCCGAAAGTAATTCTGAAAAGTGATGGTAGCTAAAGTTTGATTTTCGCGTTCAATGCGCAAGCCCTCTTTGGCCTCTACTGCCTGATGCAGGCCATCTGACCAGCGTCTGCCGGGCATCATCCGGCCGGTAAACTCATCCACAATCACCACTTCGCCATCCTTGACTACATAGTCTACATCTTTGTTATATAAGTTATGTGCGCGCAGCGCCTGAATAATATGATGGCGCCACTCCATAGTTTCAATTTCGTGGAGATTATCGATATTTAATATGGCGCAGACTTTGGACTCACCGTCTTCAGTAAGATGAGCGGTGTGCGCTTTTTCATCTACCATATAATCAAAACCTTTAGATAAATCTTCGCCTTTATATTTTGCCTCAATCTCATCTTTTTCTAAAATTATCCTTCCTTTGAGCCGGGGGATAATTTTGTCAATGATATAGTATTTCTCCGTAGACTCCTCGGCTGGACCAGAGATAATCAAAGGTGTGCGCGCTTCATCAACCAATATGGAGTCTACCTCATCCACAATGGCATAATAAAAAGGCCGTTGCGCCAAATCCTCTAAGCTGTATTTCATATTATCGCGCAGGTAATCAAAACCAAATTCATTATTTGTTCCGTAAGTTATATCACAGGCATAGGCCTGTTTTCTCTCTTCATCAGACATTTCGTGTTGGATAACTCCGACCGTTAAGCCCAAAAATTCATAAATTGGCCCCATCCACTCCCGGTCCCTGCGGGCAAGGTAATCATTAACCGTGACAATATGCACGCCCCTACCCAAAAGCGCATTCAGATACGCGGGTAGAGTTGCCACTAAAGTTTTTCCTTCGCCCGTTGCCATTTCCGCAATTTTGCCTTCGTGCAGCACCACGCCTCCGGCTATCTGCACATCAAAGTGCCGCATACCAATACTACGCTTACCTGCCTGCCTTACCACGGCAAAGCCTTCAGGTAAGATATCCTCAAATATTTTATTACGGGTAATTTTTAGTTTTTCTTTTATCTTCTCTTTTTCTTCTGGGATAGCCACTGATAATAGCGCCTCTTCTAATTCCTGTAATTCTTGCTCATGTTCCTTAGACTTATTTAAGATATGCTCTCTGAACTCCTCGGTCTTTTTTCTTAAATCTGAATCAGAAAGATTGCTTACCTTAGACTCAAAAGAATTTACCTGCTCAACTATTCCCGCTAGCTGTGCCATTTTATTTATGGATGGATTAGGCATATCCGCATGCAAAACAATATTTGTCGATGGATATCTTTTTTTAATAAGACTCTGTTTCTGTTTTAAGATTTGTTTTTTAATTAAACTTAGCATTTTTAACGCAAAAGGTAAAAGTAAAAAGGTAAAAGTTCAAGTAAAAATTAAAAAGTTTTGAATTTTGCATTGTGGTTTTGCGTTTTGACTTTTGACTTTTGACTCTTCAAATACGCCTCAATAAACTCATCAATACCGCCGTCCATAACCTTATTCGCATCGCCGGTTTCATAATTTGTGCGGTGGTCTTTCACCATATTATAGGGATGCATCACATAAGAACGAATCTGGCTACCCCATTCAATCTTTTTCTTTTCTCCTGCATATGCTTTAAGTAATTCCTGCTCTTTCTTTTCTCTTTCTAATTCATAAAGCCGCGCCTTTAGTATCCTAAGGGCAGTCTGTTTATTTTGATATTGGGAACGCTCATTTTGACATTGCGCCACTATTCCCGTCGGAAGATGAGTAATCCTTACCGCGCTATCTGTCTTTTGCATATGTTGACCGCCCGGGCCCGAGGCGCGGAAGGTATCAATCACTAAATCCTTACCTTCAATTTTAACCTCGGTATCTTCCTCGAGTTCGGGGATCACATCTACGGAGGCAAAAGAAGTGTGCCGGCGTTTATTGGCATCAAAAGGCGATATGCGCACCAGCCGATGCACGCCGCGCTCGGCTTTTAGATACCCATAGGCATATTCTCCTTCAATGAGAACGGTAACATTTTTTATCCCTGCCTCTTCGCCAAAGAGTATATCTATAGTTTCTACCTTGTATCCCTGATTTTCGGCATAGCGGCTATACATACGTAAAAGCATCTTGGCCCAATCACAGGATTCTGTGCCGCCGGCACCGGCATTAATGCTTAAAATGGCGCTGTTTCGGTCAAACTCGCCTCCTAAGAGGGCCTTGAATTCTAATTTATCAAGCTCATTTAAGAGGCTATTGATATTCCGGCTGAGGTCAGTAACTAATTCCTTATCTTCGTCTTTTAAAATCTCGGCGAGTTCTTTTAATTCTTGATACTTACCAAAAGCGCTCCCCCAGGGTTCGACCGCTAATTTTAAAGACTTTAATTGTTTTACTACCCTAGCAGATGCCTCTTGGCTATCCCAGAATTTAGGATGAGACATCCTAGATGATAGTTCATCTATCTCTTTATTTTTGTTATCTATGTCAAAGATAACCTCGTAAAGATTCCAGGTGGGCCTGTATTGACGTGAGTTTTGACCTTATCTCTTCTAACATATAACTACCTCCTCGCACAGTAAGTGCACACCGGCCTATCCGATAAGGCCGGGTGTGTTAAATGAGCCCCGCCGCATTCTTGCAGAATGCAAGAGGCGGGGCGAATTTAACCCCGCCCTTTTGATGCTATTAGCACGGCTAAAAATACTCAAAAGGGTGGGGTAAGTTCGGCCAAACGACTTACGTTCATTTCATTCCGTAAGTCGTGGCTTCACTTAATTCTTTCTAATGCCTTTTAAGGTCAGGGAAAATTCCTCTCTGCTATCCGAGAAATTTGTTGCTTCTTCTTCGTTAATCTTTCCGGCCCTTACTAATTCTATCAGGGATTGACTAAAGGACTGCATACCAAAAATTTTTCCGTCTTCAATAAACTGAGGTATTTCCCAGACCTTTCCCTCCCTGATCAGTCGAGCTATGGTGGGAGTAAGTAACATTACTTCATAAGCAGGCATGCGTCCAGCCTTATCCTTTAACGGCACCAGTCTTAATGAGATGACGCCTTTTAATAAATAGGATAGTTGTATTCTTGTCTGTTGATGCTGGTGAGGCGGGAAAAAATTAATGATTCTTTCTATGCTTTGACTGGCATTTATCGTGTGTAAGGTGCTTAAAACTAATACGCCCGTTTCTGCGGCAGTAAGCGCTGCAGACATGGTCTCTGGGTCTCGAATATTACCAATAAATATGACATCCGGGCTTTGCAGGGTAAAGGCACGTAGGGCAACCGCATAGGAGGATACGTCTATGCCTAATTCCCTTTGATTAATAATAGAATTCTTATCTTTAAAAGTAAACTCAATGGGCTCCTCTACAGCTAAAATATGCTTGTTACTATTATTATTGATATATTCAATCATGCTGGCAATGGTAGTGGATTTGCCGCTGCCTGCGGCACCGGTTAAAAGGACCAAACCCCTTCTCTCCATAGATAATTTCTTTAATACCTCGCCAGGCAAATTAAGTTCCTCAAAGGTCTGAATATTGCTACGCACATTTCTTATAACAATGGAAGGCGAATTTCTTTGTATAAAAATACTTATCCTAAATCTCCGGTCAAGCTCTTCAAGATATAAAGCAAAGTCTATATCTAAATTTTGCTTAAAAGTTTCTCTTTGTTGAGGCGTAGTTAATTCTTCAGTTGCCTTTACTATATCATCCACACTTAATGTATTATCACCCACGGTAATAACCTCGCCGTCTATCCTTAAACGCGGAATACTACCGGCGCGACAAAATAAATCTGAGGCATCCCGCTCAACCATCTCTTTCAATAACTTTTTTATACTCATCTTTACCTCCCCATTAGTTAGGAACAAGTTTGTTCTAGAGGACCTGTCCTTATCATTATAGCACTAATTTTTTAATTTGTCTCTCCAGATTTAAAAGCGCTCTTTTAACTCTCTTATTAAATATATAACCACCCAATCTCCCGCTGGATTTAATGATACGGTGGCAGGGAATAATTAAAGGATAAGGATTATTTTTTAGAATCTGGCCTACTGCCCGATATGCCTTGGGCCTGCCTGCTTTTTCGGCTACCCATTTATAAGTGCGCACTTCGCCCAAAGGGATTGTTAAGACTGCTTTATAGACTTTCTTAGTAAAAGAGGTCATATTTTCGCTATGCGTTATGCGTCGTGCGTATTGCGTCAATCCACAACACGCAATACTCAATACGCTATACGAAATAATAATATCAAATTATTTCCCAATTACCTTCTTTCTTCTCAACACATGATGATATAAAACTGCAAAGCGATGCGCTTCATCGCGGATCTTACGCATTAAATTTAATGCCGGTGTATCAGATTTTAATCTTATGGGTTTTGTTCGAGTTGTAGTATATATGTTCTCCTCTCCCTTAGCAATGCTTGCTAAAGGTATCTGTATGCCTAATTTCTCAATTTCTTTCTTGGCAGTCAAAAGATGGCTCCTGCCTCCGTCAATAAGCACTAAATCCGGTAGAGGTAAATTTTTCTCCACAACTCTTAAATAGCGCCGGCGCACTACCTCGGCAAGCATTTTATAATCATCGATTGACTCCACAGTTTTAATCCTGAAACGGCGATAATTATTTTTATCGGGTAGCCCTTGGTAGAAACTTACCATTGCCCCACAAGCTTGCTTGCCGGAAATATTTGATATATCAAAGGCTTCAATTCTCTCGGGCAACTTATCCAGTTTTAACAAATTCTTTAAATCTTCCAGTTCATCAAAGCCTGCAGGGTAACTGCGGTTTTGTTTAATGCTACTTAGGGCATTGAGCTGGTCGCGGATTTTGGCTGCGTCTTCAAATTTTTTTTGGGCTATGGCTCCCTTCATTCTGCAAGAAAGCTCGTGGATTAACTCTTCGTATTGAGAAGTCAGAAACATAATAACATTTTTAATAATTCCGGTGTATTCCTGGGGAGTAATTCCACCGATGCAAGGCGCAGGGCAAAGCTTAAGCCTAAAGTAGAGACAGGCCTGTTTGGGCATCTTTTTACAGGAACGAAAGCCAAAAATTTTGCGGATGACTTTTATCGCCTGGCGCAAAAGTTTAACATTAGTATAGGGGCCGAAATATAAAGAGCGATCACGGGCCACAGGCTTTCTTCTGCGACAGAGAGAAACCGCGGGAAAATCTTCGTTAGTAATTTTAACCAGAGGAAATGATTTATCGTCTTTTAAATCAATATTATATTGTGGCTGGCTATCTTTAACTAAAGAAGCCTCTAAAGCTAGCGCCTGGCTTTCCGAAGGAGTCAGTTGATATTCTATATCCGCTATTTTAGAAATCATCGCTTGGGTTTTTGTATCTAATGGACGGCTAAAATACGACTGCACCCGTTTCTTAAGCGACTTCGCCTTGCCAATATAAATAATTTCACCTTTGGCGTTTTTAAAAATATAAACACCGGACGCCTCAGGCATATTCGCGATTATATTTTTTAGTTTGTTAGTATTAAACATAGCCTTGATTTTAGCGGGTCCTGTCTTGGGTATTTTCTCAGCCGCCAACGCGGCTTTAAAAATACCCAATCCACCCGCTGGCAACCAAAAGTGTGAAGAAATATTTTCTTATCTCTATTCATTTCTGTCGGTTTCTCAATATTGAATCTTTATTTTTGTTAACAATTTCGGAAATCCTGTCAAGGATTTTAGAATATCCTAATTGATTAGGGTGACATGCGTCTACCCAGATATCTTCTTGTACGTCTTGGAAAATATACGATAAATCTTCGGCCGGAACACCCTTATTTCTAAGGTCCAAAACAGCTTTCTGGAGTTTCGGATATCCAAGGATAACATAATTTTCAATATTATATGAATGCAATATCAGCTTCCTCTCTCTTCGAGTCAACGCTTTTGAACCAGCGATATAAGGATTTGGCTGTAAGATATGGATGTCGAGAATCCCTTTTGAAGATGCGATTTCATGAATCAATTCATGGTAATCCTTCCATTTTTTAACTGAAAAATCACAAATATCTTCATCCGAAAGAGCAAAGAATCTATTGCGACTCTCGTATCTGTTCACAATCAATGAGGAATAGCGATTTACTTTATTGATTAGCGCATCACAGAAACGCTCCCAACAATAGTGCACAATCAAAGATTGCCGAACAACTGGCAATAAAGAAAAACGAGTAACGAAATAGAATTGTCGTTTAGCTTTAATAACGCGTTCGGTCAATCGAGTAATCTCATCCGAGGCACCTTCTACTAAAAAACGTTTATAGTTAAAATGAATTACCTTGGCAAATTCCGGAGGACATCCTGCCCTATTGTTTTCGATGGGATTCCAAATCTCATTTAGTCCATCAATAAAAATGATAACGTCAAAAAGGTCTTTGAAATATATGAAAGTAAAAACCGTTTGAGGCAGCGAATACCCTCCGATCGCCATATTAATCACCATTGTTTTTTTTGACGGAAATATTTCGGTTAATTTTCTCTCTACATATTCATGCATCAAGCCCGCCTGTTCAGCAAATGAGCCTCCAAATATTCCCACCACTATCTTATCCTTACCGTCATCAGCAAGACAATACCCGGCTTTGCACATAGAGAAATCATATCTTGTATTAAATCCGAAATTATTAATCCCCCTTAGCCTCGAGTCATATACATAACCAAAAAGGGGATGTATAACAAGTGTATTCTCCCAATCCCTCTTAGGATTCATCTGAAACGGAATTGGTATTTTCAGATTTACCATATTTTCCCGATACATAATGGCCTCTTTCCTACTTAACGTTTTATTGAGAAAAAGATAATGCATATTTAACGTAAGTTCTAATAATAAGAGGCTAATAAAAACGATAGTTACACTTTCAAATAAATATTTCCTCATGAATGTCTTAATCCTTTGCTTTAAAATCGGCAACTTCTTTATGCTCTCTGCAAAGCCCCTCTAGACCGCAAGCTTCTAGACCGGTTCTAAATAAGTATTTGATAAATAATAAGTCGTATTACGGTCGCTCCTTCATGACCTAAATAAATTTTAGGGTTTTTGCTGGAGCGTGCATTAGAAATTTTTCGGCAGAAGTCTGCAAGGATTTACGACGAGCGAAGGACGCTAATCCGATACAGGCTACCCATAGCGAGGAAGTAAACTGTAGCAGACGGCGAAAAATTTCAGCACGCGGAAGCAAAACCCTAAAATAAACTTTCATCTTTGAGCAAGAAAACCAACAGATGCATTAAGCCTGTTTTCTCTTGAGTAACCATTGCCACAACTCCCGCATCTCGCTGACTCTAAAAATAAAACAAAAAAGAATATAAGACAAAACACCGCAAAGAATCGCAAGGAATAAATTAAGATATTTATTTAGGCTGATGCCAGAAACAAAATAACACACTAGCCCCATAGCTAAACTTGCCAGAAGTATTTTTAAGAAAGAGTTAAAAATTATTTTGCTATTAAAAGGCTTGAGCCTCTTTTTTAAAATAAAAAACAGGATTAAGCAAGAGATTATGCCAGAGATAGAAGTAGCCAGGGCAAGCCCGCCAATTTTAAGCGGAAACATCAGTAAAGAATTTAAGATAATATTCAGGGCTAAAGCCAGGGCTGCTACTTTTGTCGGCGTGACTGTATCTTTAAGGCCAAAAAAACAGGATTGCAATATCTTGGTGGCAGCGTAAGCAAATAGACCGATACTGTAGAAAAAAAGCGCATCGCCAGTTATCTTGGCCGAATAAAAATCAAACCTGCCGCCGCCAAATAAGGTGGAGATAATCGGATGCGCCAAAACCATAAATCCCAAAGAGGCAGGTAACATTACAAAAAAGGTAGCGCGCAAACCAAAGGTAAGCGTCTGTTTTAATCTCTCATGATTATCCTCTAAGGCTTGGGTAGAAAAGGTGGGTAGTATTGCCTGAGAAAGCGCAGTACTAAATATACCTAAGGGAAAAAGAATTAACCGATAAGCAAAATATAATACCGCTACTCCTCCTTCGCCGACAATCCAAGCCAAAGAGCCAAAAATGGAATCCACGAAATTATTTAATTGATAAATACAGGAACTCAATAAGCGCGGCAGCATTAACTTACCAATAATCAAGGCCTGCGGATGCTTAAATTTTTTAAAGGGCGTCAATCTGAAACCTTTTTTATAGATGACCGGAATTTGTATTGCCAGTTGCAAAATTCCGCCTACGAGAACTCCTAAAGACAGGCCTTTAATCCCTTCTCCAAAGAGCAGGGCGAAGACAATTATCGAGATATTTAACAGACAAGGCGCAAAGGCGGGAACAGAAAAGTGCCCCAAGGAATTAAGTATCCCCATAGAATAAGCTGCCAAACTGACTAAGAGAATATAGGGAAAAATAATGCGGTTTAATTTAATCGTGGTCTCTAATTTATGGGGGTCTAAGATAAAGCCCGGAGCAATCAGTCGCACAATCAGCGGAGAAAACAGGATACCCAAGACAGTGATGGCCGCCACGATAACCAAAAGTAGATTTAACACCACATTAGCTAACTCCCAGAATTCTTCTTTGCTGTGTTTTAGCGCATACTCACTAAACACCGGCACAAATGCGGCGTTAGTTGCTCCTTCGCCCACTAAATCTCGAAATAGATTAGGGATCCTAAAGGCAATCACAAATGCCTGGGCATAAACATAGACACCAAATAACCGAGCAATAACTATATCGCGGGCAAATCCCAATAGGCGAGAACAAAGCGTGGCAAACCCGATAATTCCGGCAGATTTAGCGATAGATTTGTTTGTTGACATCGATAATTAACTATGGTAGAATTACCGTAAAATTACGGAGGAGCAAATGCCAAGACGCAGAACTTCTTTAAAAAGAAAACGCGCAGATAAAAAAAGGCACCTGCGCAATCTAAAAGTAAAACACCAATTAAAGAAAACCTTAAAGAAATTTCAGGCGCTTCTCGCCGCCAAGAATATTAATGAAGCCAAGACGCTCTTAGGAAAAGTATTTTCTTTACTTGATAAGGCAGCGAAAAAAAGAATTATCCATCCTCGCACATCCGACCGAAAAAAATCACGGCTAACCAAAAGACTTGCCAAGACAGCATAAGTTTACTACCAGTTTCTCCAAAGCAAAAGGTGCTTTTAATCTGCCGGTCTTGATATCAATATCGCAATATAAGATAAGTTTCAGCCTCTTCCTTTTCTCTGGGGGCTGAGTAATTCCTCTTTCGCAGGTATACCTTAAACCCCCTAATATCCGCTCTGGCTTTTCTCCGTTTTTCAAAAGCTGATATAACAGCCGCAGGGCATAATCTGGCCTTCTTAGGTCTATCTGCCGGCTAAGCATAAACGTATCTGGTGGCGTAGTTTCTTTAAAATGGCATACCTGCACATACCTCAAGATACGATTTATAAATTTATCCTGGGGAACTTGGTGGTTTATATCTAAGATAAGGATTACGCCATTATAAGGTTTTCTTACATAGTTAAAAATAAACTCTTTGCTCTCTTCTTTAAGCTCCTCTGCGCCTCTTATCACAATAATTCTCTTTTTTGCTATTACCGGAAGACACAAAAGTTTTTCCTGCAGGTCTTTTAAGATTAATTCTCTAGCATATAATACATCCAGATTAAATTGTTCTATATCTTTACTAAAGGATTCTTGTCTTAAGTTTTTAAGTTTTATATCTTTGGAAAGGCTGTCTTGGCCAATAAATAGGTAGTTAGGACTTTCTTTTTTTACCATTGCTCAACCGTGCGTTCCACAATCCTACGCGCTAAATCACTGATAGCATCAGGAATAGCCTGCTCATCTGTTTTCTTTGTCACGCCTGATGTAGTAGAATATGTAGTAAAATAAGTAGTGTCACCGGTAAAACCCTTCTCTTCCCAGACTAATTTATTTTCTTTATTGTCCCGGAGGCTAATATTTACCACCAGATTAACCCGGCATTCTTCTACTTCATCAGCATCAGTATATCTTAAAGGGTCTTTGCGAAACTCAATCAATTCACCCTTTAAACTTAAATCTGCAGATTCTGATTTTACTGGCTTTAAGTTTCCGTCAGAGAGGAATTTATTTATAACTGACTTAGTAATATCTGTCTCTAAGTAAGGTCTATAAATTTTATACTTACTCCCCACGTTGGTCTCTTGGGTGATATCTATTTTATTTACAAAAGGCGGTATATATATGGTCTTAAATTTATCGGAAACCATTGAGCGCGTGGTATAACCACAACTTACAAGGCAGAGGGCGCAAGGCAGAAAGCAGAAGGCAACAAATATAGATTTCAACCATGAACCATGCCCGCCAAAAAACTTGGCGGGTCCGCCAATCTTTGTGGCGGAAACCATGAACCATGAACCCCAACTATTATTTCTTATCCTTCTCATTTTCTCTTCTCCATCATTTGTAATCTCTCTAGCGCCCTACCTGCCCAACTACTTTCAGGATAATTATTAATTATGTCATTATAGTAAATCTTAGCTGCTTCCTGCGCTTTCTGTTTTTCATAGAAGCGGGCGATATTAAAATTGGCCTCTGCCTCCTTTTCCCTTAATTGGCTAATATTCTTTTCTGCATCGCGGGATAAAACCGCATCTGGGTGTTCCTGGACAAACTCTTCGAATTTTTCTTTTGCCTCTTTGGTTGCCCATTGGTCGTAATCGGGACTGCGGGATACAGCTGCACGACAGGCGGCGATCTGAAATTTCGCTGCCTCCACCCATTCGCTGTTAGGGTAATTAGAAATCACTTTGTTAAATGCCTCTTCTGCCTCATAGTATCTCAGCAGGCCTTTTAAGACTAAGCCCAATTTGTACTGGGCAGCCGGAGCCCATGGTCCATAAGTAGAGTTTTCTATTACTTGGTTAAATACCTCTATAGCTGGATTCTCCACCGGCAAGGTTACGCCCATGGCTTTACGTTTTTGCCCACCCATAAATCTTTCTCCAATCTTATATTCCCGCTCAATAATCTCCTGAATCCTCTCGGAAAAAGGATATTTATCAATAATCTTCTGGTAGGCCTGGTATGCCCCGTATAAATTACCTTCTGCCTCTTCAATAAGCCCCAGATAATACTGACCCTCTGAAGCCTCAAAAGATTTAGGGTAAGATTTAAGGAGCTTAGTAAATTCGTGTTTTGCCTCGGCGTAACTTTTCAGTTCATAAAGGCCTTTAGCAAAATCAAATTGTTCTTTGGGTGTGGGCTTTACTGAGGTCTTGGGATTTATCCATTTTTTAGTCTTGGGCGTCCAGATCCAGTAAGGGTAGGCAGGCGTAGTAAATAAGGAAATCAAAATAATAGAAACTACAATTATGCGTTTCATAACAGTTTAACTCTATCATAGGTGCGGGGTTTTGTCAACCCCGCACCTTTGGACATAGCATATATCCTAAGACACTTTCCGCACCATATCCCATTTTTTGTTTCATAATGGGTTATTTATTTGGGTTGAATTTTTACGATGTATTCATTGCCGATATTCTTAAGAATCTGATACTTAAACTCTTTTCCTGTAACCCGGCTAAGATCTTCCAAGGAAGACTTTTTCAAAAAACCATAAACAGGCGGGTGCTGACGCAACAATTCTCTGGCTTTTTCATCCGTACTCAAAAAAGGAATAGGATGTGGACTAAAAAAATTCTTTCTAGAGGAGGCAAGAATTGCTATTTTCATATCCGTATAGAACCGTGCCCCCCTTGCAAAACTATCCGAACATAACAAATAACCACCCGGATACGGTGAGTAATTCTTTAAGGAATATTCACAAGGATATTGCGAAGAGAAATATGGCTCGATATCTCGATGGACAAACGGAATTACTGCCATAGGTATCAGCACGAATAGCATCAGCGAATAGAAAACCGCAACGGCTTTTCTCTTCAGAAGATAGAATAAGGCTACTGCCAGCCACAATACAAAAAGTGAAACTAAAAAATAAACAGGAGCTAAAGTAGAAAAATAATGGGAGAATTTAAGCGTAGCAAAAATAATCCCGCCTAAAATGAATAAAAAAATAAACCATGTTAAAATTGAAAGAAGAAAGAATTGCCGTCTCCTTTCATTTTCTGCCATACAATCGTAAATAAAATCTCCGCATCCCAGAGCCAGGGCCGGAAACATTGGTAAAATGTAACTGGTTAATTTTGAGTGGGCGAACTGAAAAATAAGAAATGTAACTGTAATCCAACAAACAAGAAAAAGATTGCTATTATTTGTCTTTCTCGGATACCGCAAAAGATAAAAAAGTGAAATCACCACAAAAATACTCCATGGAAACATGCCCCCTAGCATAGTTAAAAGATAAAAATACCAGGTATCGTTTCCTGGGTGTTCGGCCTCAATAATCCTTCGGTAGTGGTCATTATAAAAAAACTCGTGGATAAAACTCTGGCTGTATTTGGCTATCATGAAAATATACCATGGCAGGGCAATTGCCAAAAAAATAATTATTCCCCAGAAAGTATATTTACAAAAAATAAATTTTATTCTTCTTACCAAAATGAGAAAAACACTTACCACCAAAAACGGAATAATTAAACCGAGCGGTCCTTTGGTTAAACTAGCCAATGCAGAAGAAACAAAAAATAATATAATCCCTGTTCCTTTTCTTTTCTCAATACTGTATCCCCAGAAGAAACTTAATAAGGAAAGAAGTATTAAAACAGAAAAAACCATATCCGTGAATACGGTTCTAGCCAGACCTATGTAAAAACCGCCGGATAAAAGCACCAATCCCGACATAAATGCTTTCTTTTCTTCCTGGAAAAGCAATTTTGCAAAAAAATAGACCGCGATCACCCCAATAAGCGCGAAACACGCAGGAAAAAAGCGAGCGGAAAAACTGGAAACCCCAAACAATATAAAACCGAGGCGTAGAAGCCAATATAAGAAGATAGGTTTTTCAAAATTGGGCGCGTCAAATAAATAAGGTGTCAACCAGCTTGAATGCTTAGCCATTTCTTTGGCAATCTGGGCATAAAAAACTTCATCCGGATTGGTGAGACTTACGACACCGTTGCCGAACATAAAGAAAAAATACGACAATACAAGTAAGATGAAAAGATGTTTTGTATTCTTGTGAACTTCGCTCATCTGTTTTCCTTATCTAATAATTCAGTTAATGTTACAAACCTGTAACCTTTTTTAGCTAATGCTTCGACTAATAAGGGAATAGTCCGGACTGTTTCGTGGCGGTCACCGCCTTCGATGCTAAAAACTCCACCGCTGTCGTGAAAAAGAATAATATCCCCTGGCCTGATATTACGAAGTATGTATTTTACAATATACTTGTCATCAAAAGTTACCCAGTCCTTTGAATTAAGCGACCACAATACAATCTTATACCCCAACTCCTCTATCTTTTTCTTCTCTCGAGCAGTCAACCACGCTTTAGGGGGACGAAAATATCTGGTAGTCTTGCCTGTGGCCTTCTGGATGATTCGTTCGGTGTCCTTTATTTCTTTTTCCAACTCCTCAAGTTTATAATAAATTAAAACATGGTGATCGTAAGTATGATTGCCGATTTCATGCCCTTCTTCCGCAACTCGCCGTGCAATTTGAGCATACTTCGCCACGTGCTCTCCCAGCATAAAAAAAGTTGCTTTAATACCAGCCTTCTTTAACTCATCCAGTATCTTTGGCGTCCAGACACAAGATGGCCCATCATCAAACGTCAATGCCACAACCTTATCATAGCGGATGAAATGAAAGATAGCGCCTTTTCTTACCAATACCGCCTCGTCAAAGAAGACGCAAAACAACGCTATCCCAAGGATGAGGAGAATAAATATAAATATTACTGTTATGATTCGGGCTTTCATATACCTTTATATTTTATCACTTTTTGCCTTAAACTCAATAAACCTTTAGAGAAATTAAAGACCAATATAAGCAGGATGTAATAAGGCGGGATATAAACAAAAGGTATCTTAGGCAATTTAAAATATGCGCCGGGAATGCCGATCAAAAAAGAATTAATCTTAAATAAGATTAAAATAAATAACTCGTTGCTTGTTGCGAATATTGAGGTTGAGGAGGGAATTAATATGCCAATCAGCGCAAAGCTAAAACCCGAAACTGTAATAATAGCCGAATAAGGCACAATAATCATATTTGCCAATACGGTAATGGTCGTGAAAGTCCTAAAGTAATAGGCAATTAAAGGTAGAAGTCCAATCCAGGCAGCGCTTGATACAGAGAATGTTAAGATTAGAAAACGTAACCATGATATCTTATTTAATTTTTCAGGGAAAATAGACTTTATTTTAGGAGAAAGCCATACAATCGAGATTACGCTTAAGAATGAAAGCTGAAAACTGATTTCAAAAAGCTGCCAGGGGTTAATTACCAATATTATTAATGTGGCAACTGAAAGCGAATTATAAATATTAACCTCGCGCTTGAAAAAATAACTCAAAAGGAAAATAACTGCCATAACCGTTGCGCGCACTACCGGCGCACTTGAACCGGTTAGAATACAGTACACAATCAATAACAATATTGTAAAAAGATAACGCAGCCTTCTGGGAATTTTCATTATTTTCAAGATTAATAAGATTATAAAGGCAACTATGCCCACATTGAATCCGGAGATTGCAATTATGTGGATAGTGCCTAACTTCATTAAAATATCCAGCAAATAGCGGGGTAAATCTTGCCTGTCCCCTAAGATAAGGGCATTCAATATTCCTGCCGAGAAAGGAGATAAATTTTTAACAATCACCTCTCTCAAACGATGCTTTATCCTGTAAGAAAAAGATTTTAAGGGATTGCCAGCATTTTTATCTAACTGTTTAACCATGCTGTCCTTTTTTACGCTAAAGATAAGATAAATGCCTTGATGTCTTAGGTAATTCCGATAATTGAATTCGCCTTTAGAGAAAGAAAATGGCCGGTATAACTTGCCTTCTAAGAATAATCTATCGCCATAGGAAAATTCATTCTTTTTTCCGCCCAAAGCGGATCCGCCTTCTCCGTCTACGGCGGATTCGGCGGAAAAAACCTTGACTAAAACTTTACCGCTGGTCTTTATCCAATTTTCATTTATTTCTAATTTTTCTGCTTTAAGAATAAAAGATACTTTTTCGCCTTGATAAATAGGGTCATTATCAATAACACCTATCAGAAAAACAGAGTCGCTTTTATAGGGAATGAGTCTAGCGATATGGCGATTGGAAAGGATTTGAGAATTTCTTAATACCGTAGCACCTAAGAAAAAACTTACGCAAAGAATAAGAATATTAAATTTTGTATTTTGTTTTAGGAAAATAATACTAGATATAAAGGAAAGAAGGACAACCAAATAAAGAATGAAAAATGGAATTTTAAAGCACGCTGCAGTTATTATACCTAAACAGAAAGCAATACATAAACCTACCAATGGATATCTCATCTATTCCTTAAGCATAAGCTTACACCAAACCATCCGATAGGTTTGGGTGTTAAGCATAAGCTTACACCAAACCATTCCCACAGAAGGTGGGATACTTGCCTATCCTTTAAGGCAAGGTGCCGATAGGTTTGGGTGTTAAGCATAAGCTTACACCAAACCATTCCCACAGAAGGTGGGATACTTGCCTATCCTTTAAGGCAAGGTGCCGATAGGTTTGGGTGTTAAGCACAAGCTTACACCAAACCATTCCCACAGAAGGTGGGATACTTGCCTATCCTTTAAGGCAAGGTGCCGATAGGTTTGGGTGTTAAGCCCCGCTTATGGGATTATTGAACAAACAAAAACTCCTTTAACTTCTCGTATTTATAATCGCTGATGCCCTTTATCCTCTTTAATTCTTCTCTATCCTGAAACCCTGCTTTTTGCTTTCGGTATTCAATAATTCGCGCGGCTAACTTTTCTCCAATCCCCGGAATATCCATTAACCTCTCTTTATCGGCTTTATTGAGGTCAATCCTGCCCATATCCGGACTTATGGAGGCGATAATTTTAACTTGAAGAAATCTCTTGGCCGAAAAATTAATCCCCATTCCCAGCAAAGCCACGGTGATTAAAAATAAGATAACCTGTCGCTCTTGACGGGTAAAACTAACCATAATAACCCTATCTCAAAAAGGGGTCAGGCGCTTTTTTCAATATCATCTTAATAAAGTTCTTACCCCCTAAAAATCTCTGTCGTCTTATATGTATCCTCAGCCAGTCTTCTTCTTCTATGGCTTGCTTTAACTTCTCATTTACGAAGTCTTCGTAGATCTTATGTTCATCTTTAAAAGCGCTTTGAAATTGGGAAAGTACCAATTCTGTGTCAACTAAAGAATCTTTTTCTTTACCTATATAATAACCGTAGCTACTCCATTTATAATCCTCTGGATTATTCACTACTCCTGCTTTTACCGGATTAAGATGGATGTAGCGGCTTAATTCCAATAAATAAGTATCCCTATCTACTAGAATGCCCTTAAATCTTCCTTGAAAAAGATGCCCCTTTCGTTGATATTTCTTATTGAATCGAATAGCATAGGTGCTATTTATGGAATGCATAATTTCGGAAATATGATTCCCGGAAGCCTCTATAGTCATATGATAATGATTATCCATCAATACATATAGAAATACCTTAAACAACATCTCTTTTTTGACTTCTTTCACTGTTTTTAAAAACCATATCCGGTCACCATCTTTTCTAAAAATGTTCTGTTGGTCATTTCCTCGTTGAATTATATGGTAGATGGCTCCTGGAAACCAAATTCGTGGTGCTCGCGGCATATCTTCCCTCCTTGTTTAGCAAAAAGGGTCAGGCGCTTTTTTTCTTCAAAGAGGGGCCAGACCCCTTTTTATACGTTCTACTACAATAGACGTAAAAGGGGAGGAAATCTAACAGGAATTTTTTGGCGGAAATTAGATAACGAGGTTGACGAGTTTTTTGGGGACGAGGATGAAGTCTTTGATGGGTTTATTTTGCATCCAGGGTTTTAACTTCGCATCAGCAAGCACTAATTCTTTCAGCTTATCTTCAGATATATCAGAAGGCACTTCTATCTTTGAGCGCAATTTGCCATTTACCTGAATAACAATAGTAACGGTCTCCTCAACCAGCATCTGCGGGTCATATTTTGGCCATTGTGCCTTGACAACACTTTCTTTATTCCCTAAACGCTGCCATAACTCTTCGGCAAAATGCGGGACAAAAGGACTAAGCATAATTATCAAATTAAGGAAAACTCCTTTATCCGCGCCTAACTGATAAATGGCGTTAACGCACTCCATTAAACTAGCAATCGCGGTATTAAATTTAAACTCTTGGATATCCTCGCTAACTTTTTTAATCGTCTTATGCATCGTTCTTATCAACACAGGATCAGCTTTATCTTTTAAATTATTCTGTATGCGCCAGACACGATTTAAAAACTTAAACGCGCCTTCTATGCCTCGGTCATCCCACTCTAGCTCCGTTTCTGGTGGCGCAGCAAAAAGAACGAATAATCTTAAGGTATCCGCACCGTATTTCTTGATGATAGAATCCGGATCAACAATATTACCGCGCGACTTAGACATTACCGCGCCGTCTTTTAAGACCATACCCTGGGTGAGCAGGCGGCTAAATGGTTCATTGAACTCTATCATTCCGACGTCGTTAAAAAATTTAGTAAAGAAACGCGAATACAATAGGTGTAAAATCGCATGTTCAATTCCACCGATATATTGGTCAACGGGCATCCAATACTTGACTTCTTCTTTAGCAAACGGCGCTTGGGAAAATTTAGGCGAGCAGAATCTTAAAAAATACCATGAGGAATCAAAGAAGGTAGCCATGGTATCAGTTTCCCGACGGGCATGAGATTTACATTTCGGGCATTTGACATTCACGAATTCTTTGACCTTAGCTAAGGGGCTTCCGCCTGCTCCGGTAAAAGGCGCTTCTTTAGGTAATTCTACAGGCAAATCCTCATCAGGCACAGGCACAACGCCGCATTTTGAGCAATATATAATGGGAATGGGTGTTCCCCAATAACGCTGACGCGAAATAAGCCAATCGCGCAGTCGCCAATGGGTTTGGATCTTGCCTATATTCTTCTCTTCCATCCACTGGGCAATCTTTATTTTAGCTTCTTGATTGGGTAATCCATCAAACTGTCCTGAATTAATCTGAACGCCATCTCCTTCGTATGCCTCAGTTAAATCTTCGTGTTTCCTGCCTGCCGGCAGGCATGGCGTGTTTCGTGTTTCGTGTTTCGCTATTACTATCCTCATAGGCAACTTATGTTCTTGAGCAAATAAAAAATCACGTTGGTCGCAAGCAGGAACTGCCATAATCGCACCTGTGCCATATTCCAATAAACAATAGTCCGCCACCCAAATAGGCACCTCTTCATTATTTACCGGATTTATGGCAAAACTACCCGTAAAGATACCTTCTTTTTTCACATCCGTGGCGGTACGCACAACCTTACTTTCTTTGCTTACCTTATCTATAAATTTTAAAACCTCTTTCTCCTGAGGTTTGCCTTTAATGATTTCTAAAACTAAAGGATGCTCAGGCGCCAAAACAATGTAGGTTGCGCCGAAGATTGTATCTACTCGAGTAGTGAAGACGGGGATTATCTTAGCGCTTTCTTTAACACGAAAATATATCTCTGCGCCTTGGCTTTTACCTATCCAGTTGGTCTGCATACTCAAGACCCTCTCTGGCCAATTCACCAGCTGTTTTAAGTCTTCTAAAAGGCGCTCTTTGTATGCGCTAATCTTTAAAAACCACTGCTTTAAATCCTTCTGCTCTACCTTGGTATCGCACCTCCAGCATCCGCCATCCACAACCTCTTCATTGGCCAAGGTGGTCTCACACGACGGACACCAGTTAACCGAGGCCTCCTTCCTATAGGCCAGGCCTTGTTCAAGCATCTTTAAAAATATCCACTGGTTCCATTTATAATAATCGCTATCGCAAGTAGAAATCTCTCTATCCCAGTCATAAGAAAATCCCATTTTCTTAAGCTCTTGCCGCATCCATTCAATACATTTGTGCGTCCAGATATCCGGCTTAGTTTTGTTTTTTATGGCTGCATTTTCTGCGGGCTGACCAAAGGCATCAAATCCCATCGGATGCAGCACATTGTAGCCCTGCATCATCTTAAAGCGCGCTTGGACATCGCCAATAGTATAATTACGCACATGGCCCATATGGATTTTTCCCGAAGGATAAGGAAACATCTCTAAAAGATAATATTTCTTTTTCTTGGGGTCAGGCTGGACAGAAAAATTTCTCTGCCTGATCCATTCTTTTTGCCATTTTTCTTCAATTTCTTTAAATGAGTAAGGCATAATTATTTATTTTCTTCGCAAGGGAATTAAAGAAATCATAATCCTTATTCCGCGCAGTATATTCTCCATGCTACAGGGTTTAGCCAAATAATGATCCGCCTCTAAATCATAACAGGCCTTTACGGATTCCAATTCTCTTTTGGCACTGATAATAATAACCGGTATCCATTTATCTTTATAATTTTGCTTAATTTCTTTTAATACTTCGAATCCATTAAGTTTAGGCAACATCAGGTCTAAAAGGATAACATCGGGATTAGTCTCTTTTACCTTAAGCAAGGCTTCCTCGCCATCAAAGGCAACGCTAACTTCATAACCTTCTCTTAGTAGTCTCTCCTTAATAGTCTCTATGACATCTTTATCATCATCTACAATCAATAATTTATAAGCCATAAATATCACCTCACCATTGGTTAATACCGCCTTAACCCTCTGACGGTATTTAAGTTCATTGTATCGTCTTGCTCGGTTTTCTTAGGCGTTTCTAAGATAAAGGGTATATCTTTTAATTTCGGGTGATTGATAATCCTTCCCATACCTTCTAATCCGATACTTCCCTTTCCAATATGTTCGTGTCTATCGTGCCTTGAGTCCAATTCGCCCTTGGCATCATTTAAATGAATGAGCTTAATGAGACTTATACCCACTAACTTATCTATCTCATCTAAAGTTGCTTGAAGGCCCTCTTTTGTCGCAATATCATAACCGGCTAAATAAGCATGCGCGGTATCGAAACAAAGACCAACGCGCTCTTTTTCTTTTAGACCTTGAATAATCTTTTTCTGATGGCTAAATTTATAACCTAGCCATGAACCAGAACCTGCGGTATTCTCTAATAATATGCCTACATTGGTATTACTGGTTTTTTCTAAAATCCTATTTAAGGCCTTGATTAATCTCTTTATCCCTGCACCTTCGGATGTCTCTTTGTGGCTACCCATATGTGTAACAATATAATCTGCTTTTAAGGTATGTGCCTCTAAGATATCTTCAATATAAGCCTCAATAGAGGCCTCATAGAGTCTGGGGTTGGGCGAGGCAAGATTGATCAGATAAGGGATGTGGATAAATAAAGGTTTTATCTTGAGTCTATCTTGCCTTTGATTAAATTCTTCTATATCTTTGGGTACTAAAAAATCATCGCGCCATCTTTGGGGATTGCGCGAGAATATCTGCATGGTATTGCAGCCCAATTTATGCGCTCGCTCAACCGCTTCATAAATTTTACCTTCGGTAGAAACTTGAACTCCTAAGAGCATGTTACCCTAAATTATACCCCACTTGTAATTTAGCGTCAAGGATGTAAAAGAACCTATACTCACTATCAGCCTAAAAAACGCTCTTCATTCTAACCATTTATGAAAAGCATGCTTTGCGCGCAACATCTGCAGACCAAACCTCTGATATGTTTTTATTACGGAAAATTTATTAATTTGCGTTTCAAACTCTGCGTCGTCTGTCCTAAAAATCTCTTTGCCTTCTCTTATTAACGCTTTGAGCAAAGTTGCAAAAACACCCATAATATTAGGGACTGTGGCAATAAGGCCTCGGCCTAAAATTTTTATACCGCTAAAGTTATATAATTTTTCATCGAGCTTGTACGTAGCAAATCCGATAATCTTACCTTTCCTTTCGGCAACAAAAATACAATCTGCCCACCTGCCCTGGCAAGATCTTTTCGCCCATTCAGTATAAAATTCTCCCGCTTTCTTGCGCGTATGCAAATCAATATAAAAACGAGTGTCGAAAAAGGCATCCCTGGCAATATCCATTAAATTCTCTAAATCGCCATTCTCAAATTTCCTGACCGTCCAGAAATCTTTAATCGCCGCCAAAGTATATTTATTCGAGTTAAAACCATACGTTACTAATGTATCCGTTAGAATAAAACCACCTGCCTCTAATGAATGGATTGCCGAAAAATCGCTCGTATCTATTCGGCAGGAAAGATGTGCTATTTTTTTATTTTTACAGAATTGAATAATAAATAAAATGATGGCGTTTTTGATCCTTATTTCTTCCGCGTACGAAGCATCGGTTATTAGATATTCTAGCTTGGCCATAGTAAAACCGAAGATTTCACTCTCTATCGGCAATTCTTTTAATGCGCACAAAGCGATGACTTTGCTTTTTTCGGTGAGAATAAATACCGGCGCGTGCTCTGCGACTAAATCTGTTATTTGTTTCATGAGATAACTGGTAGCGACCTCCTTGGTAAAAATACGATAATTTCTATAATCGTTAAACCTATAATTGAGTATTAATGGTCTAATTGTTTCTAGATCTTTATCTGTAAGCTGAGCTATTTCCATATTTTTATTCAATAAATCTCGCTGACGACAAATAGCGAACCGTATTTTCCTGTGGGCTGCGTAGAATAATGCATTAAAGAATCTAGCGCCATTAGCATTAAGCTGGAAATATTATAGCTAGATTTACCTCTTTTTCTATCGCAGTGTTTGACTGGAATTTCAACGATTGATGTGGTAATTTGCAATGCGATCGGCTTAATAAAACGCGCGGTGGTACCGTAGCTCTCCAATTGCTCTGCTGTTTTCTTCTTGATCGCATTAAAAGAACATCCCCAATCATGCAGATTTACGCCAGTCCTTATATTGATGATTCTATTCAGAAGAAAAGAAGGGATTCGTCTTGTAAACAACGGATCGCGCCTTTTTGTTCTCCATCCAAAAGCCACCTGGAAACCGGCGTCCATTTTCTCTATGAACTTGGGCAAATCTTCCGGAGAATTTTGTAAGTCGGAGTCCATAGTAACTATTATTTCTCCGCGGGCATATTCAAAGCCAGCCAAAAAAGCAGCTCGTTGACCGAAGTTTTTCGCCAGCCTTATAATCTTAACTCTTTCGTCTTTCTTATGTAAAGCAAAGAGTGTATTAAAAATTTCGTTGTTGCTTCTGTTATCTACAAAAATAATTTCATAGGCTCGCCCAAGCCCTACTAACACATAGGTAAGCCTGGAATAAAGTTCTTTTATATTTTCTTCTATCTCATTCCAAATGGGTATGACTACCGAAATAGCTTTTTCTTCTTTTTTAAAATCCATTTACAAGCGGCGCCTACATTACAATAGTAAATCCATTGCACCAAAAGACCATGAGAAATCCCTGGAGTAAAGCAAAAAGGACCGTACTCATTAAATCTAATTGCCTATCTTTTCCTAATCTTGCGAAAATTATATAGAGAGGAAATATGGGAAGTATGTGTCTTAGCAAACATAAAAGAACTACATCGGAACCGTAAGAAAAAGATAATAAAAATTGCGTAGCCCCAAATAGCCAATAAGAAAACTCAACCTGCCTATAAAAAAGCAAAAAAACCAAAAGCATAGCGCTGCTAAAATAGATAGGGAAAGAAACGCTGATATCATTCCTGAAAAATAAAGCGGTTGTGATATTCCTAAAAGGATTATGAAGCCCAAACCCCCATAATTTTCCTGCAACGTGGCAGCCTTTTAACCAATCCCCGGTTAAATAATGAGTGTAAAATAGAAACACGGCAAGCCCTAACGGTATCAATAGCAAAAAGATAATATCTATTTTTATTCTACCCAAGCGGAAGTCTTTGTTCTTAAGGTACAGATACAATAAAGGAAAAATTATGAAAGCCCCCTGAGGTTTTGTTAATGCAATAAAGAACCCCATAATTGCTGCGTAAATAAAATTATCCTTCTTTGCATAGTAAAAAGATATAAGCGTCAATGCCAGATACAGGGAATCATTGAATACCCCGGAAAAAATAAAAGCGCTGGGGAAGAGAAAAAGATATTTCACCGATCTAAGCGATGTTTCCAAGTCATCGTTCAATTTAACCAGTTTATAAAGAAAGACGCTGGCAACTAATAGGAAAAAATTTGAGATAAGAATGCCGGCAATAACATTATTGTGCAGAATAAATCCGATTATCCTTATTAAAAAGGGGTATGCGGGGAAAAAGCCAAAAACCCCTTTATGCGCGGCTACCCTTGCGTTCTGCGAATACCAGTCAAAACTTGCAATTCGTAAATACCATCCCGCATCCCAATTTACCCAGATATTCAACCAAAGCTGCCGAGGATATACTGCTTCAAAATATTTATGGCGGTGTGGCTCTAATAACAGCCTTGATACAACTCCTATAATGGTTAAAGCTACCCGTGTGGTTAAAAACAGGGCGAGGATATAACGCAAGCTCCGGGGGACTTTATTTATGAGCCGACTAAAATATCTCATGGCAAGTTAATTGAAAAAATCATATATACTAGCAATAACCTTGAGTTGATGTTCTCCCTTTAAACCACAATATATCGGTAATCTAAGCAATCTTCTGCTGATGCGTTCAGTGACAGGTAATAAACCTTCTCTATAGCCAAGCAGGCGACCCATAGGGGAAAGATGCAGCGGTACATAATGAAATGCCGCGGCTATCCCGCGCGAATTCAAATGCTCTATTAAAGAATCGCGCAATTGACCATCTTTTAAAATGATATAAAAAATACTCCCGTTATAACTGCAATGCTGGGGTATCTGCGGAAGTTGCAGCACTCCGTCATCAGCCAAAGGAGTCAACGCACGCATATATTTATCAAAAATTTTTCTACGTGATTTAGTTATTGTATCCATTTTTTCAAGCTGGGCGCACAAGAACGCAGCAGAAATATCCGAAGGTAAATAAGAGGCACCTACATCTATCCAGCTATACCTATCCACCTTACCTTGAAGAAACTGACTACGGTCTGTTCCTTTGCGCCATAGCACTTCTGCCCGCTCAAGGAAGGCAGCGTTATTGATAGATAGTGCGCCTCCTTCTCCACAGCTGACATTTTTAGTTTCATCAAAGCTGAAAACCCCAAAGTCCCCTATAGTTCCTAAATACTTACTTTTATACTTAGCATCTACTGCGTGCGCTGCGTCTTCAACAACATAGACACGGTGTTTTTTTGCGATCTTAGTAATCTTATCCATTTCACAGCCTATACCTGCGTAATGCATGGGAACAATAATCTTGGTGCGTTTTGTGATCGCCTCCTCTATTTTATTTTCATCAATATTGAGCGTATCCGGGCGAATATCAACAAAGACTAATTGTGCCCCCTGTATATAGAAAGTATTGGCTACGGAAACAAAAGTAAAGGAAGGCAAAATCACTTCATCTCCTGGCTTCAGCCTACAAAGAAGCGCCACCATCTCTAATCCTGCAGTGCAGGTATGCGTCAAAAGCATCTTCTTTGACCCAAGCCTCTTCTCCAGTAACGCATGGCACTTCCTAGAAAATAAGCCGTCTCCTGCGATATGCCCGCTTTTCGCCGCACGGCTAACATACTCGAGCTCTTTTCCAATTATCATTGCTCTATTAAGCGGTATCCTCGCCATCGTAAAATTCACAGAATTTTAAGGGATAGATTTTTGTTTATTAAAAGAATTATACCTTAGCCTGTAGCAGTATTCAAGAAATACTTGAATGGAGGGAAGTTATGCTATCGATGAGGGAAATTTAGTCCTTCGATTTCACTCAGGACTAATGGTGAGCGTAGTCGAACCATTGGAATCCCAGAAAGATATCTTGAAAAAGATTGGTTCGAACTTTATTTTATCCTTCGACTTCGCTCAGGATAAAATATCCTGAACGAAGCCGAAAGATATTTTAAGAGCGCCGCCTTGAATTTACCACGCAAGGTACCTTGCGTCCCTACCTTGACAACGCCCCGTATTCCCATTGGTGGATGCCGAATTACATTAATTCGGCATCCACCAAACTTTTCATTAATGAAAAGTTTGGTGGAGCTGGAGGGGGTCGAACCCTCGGCCTTTTGACTGCCAGTCAAACGCGCTCCCAACTGCGCTACAGCCCCAAAAGTTTATTTTATTTATAAAATAAATTTTTGGTGCTTGGACAATGTGACCAAGCACCTTTTTTCTTCAACGAATAATTTTTTGGGTCCTTAAGGCCGATACCCGAAGGACCTCAATTTATCTGTTGACCTTTGCTATTTTAGAATATAAAATAGGGGGCGTCAACAAAATATTAGTCCATTTATATGAAAAGTAAATCAGGAATAAAAATATTTGCCCTTATAGAAATTCTCATTGGGACTGTAACTTTGGCGGCGGTAATTTTAAGCCTCATCCAAAACCAGTCTACAAAACCCTTGGGAGTTATTATATTCGTTTTAACTGCTAGCGCCATCTCAATCAGTATAGGTTTTGGTATATTAAAATATAACCTGGCCTGCTATTACTTATTGCTCTATTTCTCCAGCATTATTATCCTGAGTAAAATTCTTATTTTTGCCAAGATTATAACTCTAAACGGAGCATCGGAGACAACCGTTCCTCCTGCGACAAAGAATATAATCTCTATTTTATATCACAGTTTAGTAATTTTTTATTTTACGCGTAAATCCGTAAGGACAAATTTTAGAAAAATATAAATATTGCCGAGGTGGCGGAATGGCTTACGCGGCGGTCTCAAAAACCGTTGAGGGTAACCTCGTGAGGGTTCAACTCCCTCCCTCGGCATAATTATAATAAGCTGTGGGGTTTATTTTTGAAATCTCTTTGAAAGGGTATTCTGATTAAGGTAAGGTAATATTGCGCGGTAAATCCGCTGGGCAATCATTTTGTAGCCATCGGCATTGGGATGGATAAAATCGCTCTTCAGGCTGGGGTTAGTAATGATGCCGCTTAATACACTGGGGATAAAGATCGCGCTTTTTTCTTGAGTAAGGTCAGCAAATGCCCTGCGGTATTCCTGCAAAAATATGCCTGCGCTCATATCCACTATGGCTACCATCGCACCTTGTGCCTGAATTCTCTCCACCATCTCTTTTATATTACTTATAGTAACGTCCTGGGGAATCTTTCTTAAAAAATCATTTCCTCCAAACTCAACAATTACCAAAAGCGGGTTTCTATCTAATGCATCGGATTTAATCCGTTTTATTGCCTCCACTGTTGTATCTCCATCTATGCCGGCATTAATTACCGGGATCCTGGTCATCTTAGATAATAGCGAGGGATAATCTTCGCCGGGATTTGCCCCATATCCAAAGGTAATGCTATCGCCGAAACAGATAATATTTGTACCTTTTGAATCTAAGTTTTTAATTTCTCTTTTGGCGCAACCGCTTAATGCTATAAAAGCGATAACTATGAACCATGAACTATGAACTATGAACTTTTTCATATCTTAACCTCAATTGTCCGCAGGCTGCCTCAATATCCTGTCCGCGCGGTCTTCTTAAGGTAATGTTTAGGCCTTGCCTTAAGAGATAATCCCTGAATAACAAAATCTCTTGCTTTTTCGGCGGCTCAACCTTAGGTTCCCTGATAAAGTTGCAAGGAATTAAATTTACCTTGCATAATTTTAACTGCCTTACTATTTTACCTAATTTTCTGGACATTTGCAAATGCGAATTTATTCCCTTAATCAAGACATACTCAAGGGTTATTTGGCGATTTGTTTTTTGGATATAGTTTCGGCAAGCAGAAATCAATTCAGATAAAGGATACTTCTTGTTTACCGGCATAATTTCTGACCTTATTTTATCATCTGCTGCATGTAAGGATATGGATAATTCTACCTGTAAGTTCTCATCCGATAATTTTTTAATCCCTGGAATTATACCGCAAGTAGAAATAGTAATCCGGCGCGCACCGATATTAAGGCCGTAGGTTGAGTTTATAATCCGAATAGCCTTAATTACATTATCATAATTATCCAATGGCTCACCTATACCCATAAAGACAAGGTGGGTGATTTTTTTATTTTGGGAGTTACTTTTTAAATATAAAATCTCATCGATTATCTCCGCAGTGGTTAAGTTCCTTTTAAAACCCGAAAGGCCGCTAGCGCAAAACGTACAGCTAAACTTACAGCCAACCTGAGTAGAAACACATCCCGTAATTCTCTTCTCTCTGGGTATGCTAACCGCCTCAATAAGATGTCCGTCTCTTAGCTGGAAGAGAAATTTTTCTGTTCCATCTTTAGAACGAAGCGGTTTAATTAATTTTAAATCAGAGAGATAAAAATTTTCTTTTAACCGCTTTCTTAAAGACCCGGGTAAATCGCTCATCCCTGCGAAGTCTTTGCTGCCTTTTTTGTATATCCAAGAAAAAATCTGTTGGGCATGAAAGGGCAGTTCATTCCACTTCTTTAAAATATTTTCTAATTCTTCTAAATTCAACTCCTTGATATCATACATTTCAGTCAGTCTTTCTTAAAAGTTGCCGGGACTCTTAAAGTAATACCTGAGATTGGTTTTATCCCAATGACACTATAAAATAACTCTCTACTACTGATTTTCTCTACTTTCCTTACTTCTCTTATCTTTCTAGAAACTAAAAACACTACAAAAAATCTTAAAGTACTGGAGATAAGAAAAAGGCTTAAGATTTTATAACCGAACAGGTTGGGTAAAATATTTACTAGGTATCCTCCTAAAAGAGCGCCAAAACATAAAGCTACTCCGCTAGAGACATTAAAATAAGCAATACAGCGCGTTCTTTTTTCTGGAGTCACCGCATCATAGATAAAATTGGTGGCACAGAGATTAAACCCTGACCAGGCAAATCCGGAGATGATCTGGATAATGACTAAATATAAAGGATACTGGTTAATAATCCACCAAAAAGGAAGACTGGCGATAAATAAAGAGGTAAATTTTAAGACTTTAACATTACCGACTTTATCCGCGTGTCTTCCCCAACGGTCAATAGTAAATATCTGGGCAATAGTTACCGTAATAACCACAAAGGTATAGGTAAGATAATCGAATTTTAAATCCCTAAGCATAAATACTGAGAAAAATGGGGCAGCTAAATTTACAGAGAAATTTAAAGTTGCCACAAATATAACAAATTTCGCAAAATTGGATTCTTTGATGCGTTTAATAAAATCGAAAAAGCTAAAATAAGCTTCTTTTTTGACTTTAAATGGAGGTTCATACATCCGGGTTAAGAAATACCAGGAGATAAAGCGACAGATAAAAGCGAAACTAAAGATAATCAGAAATCCTTTTAAGATGTTATGTTTAAATAAATACAAAGTAAGTCCAGCCAGAAAGGCACTCAAGATGGTAACTATACCAAAAATTTTATTGCGCCAACCAAAATATCTACCTCTCACTTTTACAGGCACATGGTCTGCCATCAAAGATGACCAGGCAGGAGCAGCAAAGGCATTGAAACTGGTAAATAAAGTAATAAAAATTATCAAGAATAAGACGGGTTGTACCTTAAATAAATAAGGTATGAGGATAATCGGTAAGCCCATTAATGTGTGCAGAAGCACAAAGAGATTAATAATTTTTTTGCGGCTCTTTAATCTATCGGTAAAGTCCGCGGATTTTAATTGCCCTAAAGATGAGCTAAGGTTAGGGATTGCACTTAAGGCACCAATTTGGCTATTTGTCGCTTTTAAGGCGAGGGCGTAGGGAGTGATATAATCCGTAGTCATACCGACCATGCAAGAAGCAAATATGCCATCTAAAAACGAAAACCTTAGGCTTTTTCTTATCCTATTTTGCTTGCGCATAAAATTATCTTTATATTATTCTTTTTGTTTGGCGGATAGCCTAGTTTGTAAAAACTGCCGGAATTCCTGCGGAAATTCTATCCTTGCCCTGCCTGCTGAACATTTATCTATACTCTCAATTATCTGGGGTATCCGGCGGAAAGGAATACTGATGAGCAATTTATCTTTTTCCAGATTACACATTTTTCTTGCCGTGTAGTCATAGAATGAAATATTGACCTCAGCGGTTACTAAGGAATAGATTATGCTCATCCTGCAGGTAGGTCCGCCGATTTTAATCTTAGGCATTACCCCATCAATAAAAGTTACCAAGGTAAGAATACGGCAAGCGGCTTCGGCATTAGCGATAAAAATTGCTAATTGAGGAATAAATTCGCATTTTTCTAAGGGAGATAATGCAAAATAAGAATTAGAGTTATCCGGAACTTCTTCCATCTGGGAAATAAGCTTATCCAGGGCCTCGTAAGAACAGAATAATTTTTCTCCTTCGACGACGAATTTCTTAATCATATTTATAGTTTTTGGGTCCTTAATTTGATGAAAGCCTAGGTGCCAACCCGCCCCAAAACAGGCATTGTTTTCTTTATCTATCTGCAGTGTTTCGCCTTTACCAGCATCTAATATCGCCCGGCAGATGCGCACTTTTTTACCAGCATCTTTTAAAATGGGTTCTTTTAGACAACTTACGGCTACCGGGCTATATTCTAAATTTAAAAGTTCCTTTAAGATTAACGAATATTCCTGCCATTCTTTCTTATCCATATATCACCCTCTTGTTTATCAAAAGGGGTCAGGCGCTTTTTTTCTTCTTAAAAAGGGGCCTGACCCCTTTTTTGGTCTATATATTATACCACAAAAAACAAAGGGGACACTTCTTGCTTTAGGTGAAGAAGCGTCCCCCGATTGGGTTAGCACCCCGCCTTACAGGATAGGCGGGTGCGCCGCTTTCTGCGGCGAGAAACGTCCCTAAGATTAGAAAGTATATTTTAATTCCACAAAGACCTGGTCGTTTTTGTCAAATTGGCCATTGAGATGTTGTTCGCGACCTTCAAAAATATTTAGACCCGCAGTCGCTAACCACTGATCGCTAATTTCATAACTTACCTTCGGACTAATACGCCAGTCATTATCATCGCCGTAGAGAACTAAGGCTTGCGGTTTGAGTTTCTCGTGCAGAAAATCAGTGGCTAACATTACGGTTAAAGTTGTCTCTACTTCATCCCAAGGGCCACGGGTTGCGCCGTTAAGCAGGGTAAACTGGTCTTTATTAAATACCGAGGGTTTCTCTCTGGGTATAGCCCACATCTGGATGAACTGGAAACTAAACAGCCAGTTGGTAAAAAAAGCTTTGTCAAAACCTAAAACATAATTACATTGGTCAACATCAACGGTGCCTGAAATTGCGTTATTCGTTCCGCCAGTCATATCATCCCACTTACCAAAGTTCATTGCTCCACCGAGAATATAAGCCAATTCGCCTCTTAAAGTCCAGCCTTTGGCTAACCCCGGAACGACTATCCCCTCAGTAATGGTTTTAGAAAATGTGCCGCCAAGGATATCTATCTTTTCTGCCCTTCTGGTGACGTAGGCCGTGGTATATGGCGGAGGGGCTATCGCATAATACGAAGATGCAAAATCGTAGGTGTGTAAATAATTCAGGGTGTATTCAAAGGCATGACCTTCGATAATGTTACGCCAGCGTAAACCGATTTTAGTATTCTCTACGGTGTAGGCTGGCTTTTCGTCGACGGTCATAGTTGTTACTCTCGGATTTGTCAATGCTCCCATGCGCACGGTCCTCAAGGTAAATGGTGCGCCTGATGGCGGATAGTAATTTGCCTGCCAATCGGGAATCAAGAGAAGCTGCAATTGGCCGTTCATCAGAAGTTTACCTTCAGCATTAATCATCCAAAGAGGTATACGTGAATCTATATAATCTTTCAAGGTATACTCGGTATAATCCAAAGGGTTAACCAGATCTAAAACCCTTACACCATCCGCAGTCCCCCAGACGACCTGCTGTTTGCCTAATCTTAAGTCCAGCCGGTCAGTTAAAACATCCAAGTAGCATTCTCTTAGCCACTGCATTTTCTCCGGATATTTTAATTTTTTATTGGTTTTGGATTCCCATTTAGGGTCATCTTTATATCTATCTTCCAAATTATAAGTAGCATCGTAGAACCATTTCAAGATACTAAAAAATTGCACGTGGTCATTAAACTTGTATTCGGCCTCCAGTTGGGCGATGTTAGCCTCTTTCATAAACTCATCCAAACCATGGGCAAGACGTAAAGAGGTCTCATTCTTCAGGTAACCGGCAAATTCCAAGTTTTTAAAGGGGAACCCCTTTCTTAAAAGCCCATAGATTGGACCTCTATCGATTTCCAGCGCCGCCCAAGATGCAGAAACCGAGGCAATCAAGAAAAAAAACAATAATAAAAGAATACGCGGTTTAAATTTCATCTATCCCTCCTTTGTTAATCTGTGTAATCCCTGCCTGACGGCAGGCAGGTGCTTTTATAATCTGTGCAATCATCTTTTTACCAGCGTTGCCGCATCAAGGTCTTTTCCGTAAATATATCTTCGGCTAAACCTTGGTCAAATTTTATTTCATCAAAAATAATTACTGTCTTATGTCCAGTGCGTAGATCGTTCCCTTCCACGCGGTTCTGGGCAGGATATTCTTTGCCATTAACATTCATGATTATCCAACCCCTGAAAACTGTGCGATAAAGTTTACCATTAGGGTCGTATATTTCATCTAGTATATTTCCGCCAAAATTTTTGGAAACATAGGTAACTCTCTTAGAGTAATACCAGGGTTTTCTTGTCGGATAACACTCGATAACGAAACATGGCTCATCTTTATGAAAAACTCTGCCATCAAATATAGAGGTATAACCTTTAAAATTTTCTTCGCCCACTAATTTATAAGTCTCATCAGAAAATCGGCGTGAAGTAATCTCTTCTACGGTAAAATCTCCGCCCATAAAAGAATCGTCTGCCTGGCCAGCAGAGACCTTCCGTATTTTCCTTAACGACGGCAGCCACAACCAAACGTCTTGGTCGCGATTAGGATTGATGTAGTTCCAGGTAAGCGTAGCCAAGCCTTTAACCGAAGTCGGCTGGGTAAACATAACCAAATCTTTGTAAGATACATCGTCGGATTTTCTGCCTAAGATAATCCTCTGGCGCAAAAAGCGGCGGTTTCTTCTTGAGCCATCCTTCTCAATAAACACCACATCGCCGATAGACTCATAGTCCTTAGCAAACAAAGAATATTTATTAAAATACTTAATCTCCATAATCTCATCAGCAGTCATACCAACTTTCGGTTTATAAACCTTGAAATATTCTAAGTTAACGGCAAAGCTAGAGCCAAAAATCAAGGCCATTGCCAGTACCAATAAAATAATTTTCTTCATTACTCCTCCTTTCTTACCTTCTTAAAAACTTCGGCTTCAAGGTCATAATCATTGAGGGCAACACAATCAAAGTGCCGATAGCATTAAATAAAATTAAAAAACCCAAAAGCGCGCCCAGTTTTGCCTGCATCAGAATAGGAGAAAACATCCAAGTGGCTATACCAATAGTTAAACTCAAGCCCGTAAAAAATACGGCCTTGCCTGAAGTAGACATTGCCTCCATTAAGGCCTCTTTTAAAGAACCACCTCCTTCTCTTAGCTCATCGATAACCCGCGAGACAATATATATGCCAAAATCATCGCCAAAGCCAATGCCTAAGGCCACCACCGGGATTATCTCTGCCGTAAGACCAATTTTTAAAAACCCTAATATCCCAAAAAGAAGCGCTGTCCTTAAGATCAAAGGCAAAAATAAGATCCCTGAACCCAATACCCAGCCATAGGCAACGATAAGGCAGAATAAAACCAAGCTTGCGGTTACTAAAGAGTTGGCGCTTAACATTGGCTTAACGATCTGATTCACCGCAGCCAACATTCCGATAGTCCCGCCGGCATAATAAAAATCTACATCTTTATTCACGTGATTTACCTTAATCCAGTCATCGGTCTTTTTAATTACTTCGTTGATAGTTGATGCCTTGTGGTCGCGTAGGTCAACCTTAATATTGGCATATTGATAATTGGGATTAACCACCGGGTCAAAATCTCCGGGAAATCCGGTTAAAGAATATAGAAATACGTACTCAGCAATGGTTTTGTCATTATCAGGAATTCTAAATTCTTTGCGTTCTCCTGCAAACATCACCATATTCATCCCCTTAACATATTCAACTAAAGACAGTGTCCTTCCTACGCCCTTTACTTCTCTCTCCAAATAATGCTGCAGGCCATCCATCTCCTTAAGAACTTCCGTACTTAAAAATGCGTCTTCGTGTTTGCCTTCCACAAAGATATAGTAAGGGTCAGTAGTGGCAAATTTTTCACTAATGAATTTTTCTGCCCTGTTATAAGGACTATTAGGATAAAGCAAAGAGGTACCAGCTTTTTTATCACCCACTTCTAATTGGCTGGCTCCCCAAAGGCTAACCAAGGTTAAGAGACAAAATGTTACAATTACTGTCCAGCGCGAACGTTTATTTACTGCCAACTTGGCAAAATAACCCAATATTCTATTGGTCAGCGTAGCTCTTTCCTCTTTAATCACCTCCAGGCGCTTGGGCGGTTTCATAAAAGAAAGCAGGTTGGGTACTAAAATAACTGTACTAAAAAATATACTCAATATCCCAAAACCAATAGACACGGCCAGGCTCTTGACCATGCCTAAAGGCACAAAAAATAAGGTAAATGGCGCAATACCGTCGGTAAGTAACCCAGTAAATGCCGGGATAAATAAGTTATGGGTAATCTTGATACTCGCGGCTTTAGAGTTACGCTTGTGCCTGCTCATATATTCATAATAAAGTTTTATAAATTGCACCGAATGGCTCACTCCTAAAGCAAAGACCAAAAAAGGCGCCAGAATTGTGGCCGGCGTCAGCTTATAACCGAATTTAACCGTAATGCCTAATCCCCAGATTGTAGCCATAAAAGCGGATAATATAGGTAGGAATACTCCCCGCTTAGATTTAAAGGCATTATATAAAACGTAAGACATTGCCAGTAACGTAATCATAAAAAGTCCGCTCATCCGGGGTAGATAGAAATCTAACCAACCTTGAAGTACTGGCTGGCCGGAAATATGAATGCTATGATTTGCGTCCTGGAATTGTTTTTGGATACCCTGCAAGACCTTAAAGATTTCGCGCGAGGAAACACTGGATTCAAAATCCGCCTGAATTAAGGTGGACCTAAAATCCTGGGAGACCATCACCCCGTAGACCATGGGATTACGGATAATTCTTTGTTTCAGGACCTCTATCTCTTGCGCTTCCTTCGGTGGGTCATGCATTAGCCATTGGGTAGTAAAACCTTCTGCGTTGGCCTCAATATGTTTAACTTTTCTTGCCGATAAGGAAACAACTCTACCGGCATTTATCCCATCAGTGAGATATAATTGATTAGTAATCTGCCAGACCTTATCTAAAGTAACTGAATTAAGAATTGTGCCATCTTTTACCTCAATAGCAAGGGAAACCTGATTTAAGCCCCCAAATATCTCGTTGAGCCGGTTTTGAATTTTAAGATAGGGGTGTTTTAAAGGGCAGAAATCCCCTAGATTGGTACGGAAGGATAAATTCTTTAGTTGGTATGCAAAAAATAAACTGACAATGAGGCAGACACCTAAAAATCCGTATCTGTATCTGATCAGGCCGTGACTAAACCACTGAATAAATCTTTTCATCTCAAAAAGGGGTCAGGCGCTTTTTTTAATTAGGCGCTTTTTTTAATTTTTCTTTATCAATCTTTCCTGGGCCAGTCTTAGGAAGTAAGCCACAGAATTCAAAATAATGGGGAATCTTAAAATGCGCTAAATGCTGACGCAAGAAATAGCGCAGGTCTTCTTCGGTTAAAGTCTTGCCTTCTTTTAACACCACAAATGCCTTGGGAACTTCACCTCTTAATTTATCAGACACACCAATTACGGCCACTTCCGCAACCTCAGGATGTTTATGTATGGCAGATTCTATTTCTGGTTCAAAGACAATTTCACCGGCGACCTTAATCATCTCTTTAATTCTACCTACGATATAAAGGTCACCCTCAGCATCAAGCTTTCCTAAATCTCCAGTATGAAACCAACCATTGCGTATGCTTAACGCTGTGGCCTCAGGGTCTTTATAATAACCGTCGGTAACCACCCAACTGCGCACCACTACTTCACCTATCTGTCCAGCGGGAACCTCTTGGTCGTAATCATCTCCGCCAGAGGCGCCCGCCTGCCGGACGGGCAGGGATCCGCCTTCTCCGCCTACGGCGGATTCGGCGGAAAATATCTTCACCTCTATCCAAGGCGCAGGCAAACCAATACTTTCTACCTTATTTGAGCCCCGCGGCAATACTACAGAAGGCCCTTGAGTCTCAGTCATGCCCCAACCATTAATCAGGTCTGCCTGGGGGCAATACTGATGGAAACGGCGTAACTGATCTGCCGAGCTAGGCGCACCAAAGGAAACTATCCAATGCAGGCTGAATAAATCAAAACTTTCAAACTCTTTTAACTGCAAAATGGCATAAAACATCGAAGGGACTAACCAGGCGCAAGTAACTTTATATCTCTCAATATTCTTTAAAAATTCAAGCGGAATAAAACGATCCATCAGCACCACCGTAGTTGCTAAAAATATTATACCTTGAATAAAAACCAGCCCGCCTAAATGTGAAAACGGTAAGGCGCCACATAAGGCAATATCTTTTTCGTTTAAATCTACAAAATACGACATAGCCTGAGGCGGTGCGCCTAATTGCAGGTAATTGCACAAAACACCCTTTGGCCTGCCCGTAGAGCCTGAAGTATAGAAGATACAGGCATAATCTTTGTCGGAAATATCAGTTGCTACAAATCTCTTAGTTCCTTTGGCTAATAATTCTTCAAAACAGAGAAACCCCTCTAAATTTTGCTGAGAGAGGATAATTTTTTCTAAATTAGGGCATTTTTCTTTTAATCTGGCTAAGGAGATATTTGGCTTAAGCCTGGCAATGAATACCTTAGCTTGTGAATGGCTGATGCAAGAAATCAATTCCTCTTCGGTCAACATAAAATCCAAAGGCACACAAGTGGCGCCAATTGACCAGATGGCCACATAACTATAAATATATTCCGGGCAGTTAGGCAGATATATGGCAACTTTATCGCCTTTGTTTATACCTAAATTTATGAGGCTATCGGTAAAACAAAAGGAGAGGTCTTTTAATTGACCGAAAGAAATACTTTCATTTTTGAAAATAATTGCAGGCTTATCGGGGTATTTTTTTGCCTGGGTCTCTAAAAGTTGGGCAATGTTCATTAAAGGAGCAGATGACTTACGCCTGCCTGCCGGCAGGCAGGGAGTGAAACGACGTAAGTCAAAAGGCCTATAAGGCCATGTACGAATTAGTAAAATTTTACTATTTAAATTTAACTATATTATATAAAATAGGTTATCTCTGTCAAGGAGATTTTTGCTAGAATTTTATGAGGGGCAAAACTTATTGGAAAAATGAGGGTTAGGAATAAGGAGCAGAATTATTTGTCTTTTTCCTTGAAATTTAATAAAAATATGTTATACTTGTCTTGTAAGAAACAGAATAAAAAGCCACGGATGAATTTCGTGGCTTTTTTGTTCTTCCCTAAGGAAAATTTATGCAGAATTTAGAAGCCAGGGATAGAAGAATATTTGAAAGGATGCCGGTAGAATTTCCTTTAAAATACCTTGATCTTAATGCCGATAAGGAAGCAGAGGCACAGACAATTAATCTAAGTGCCGCGGGCATGGAGTTAACAACCAACAAAGAGCTCTTAAGGCATACTCCGATAGATATATGGCTAATTATTCCGGATAATGGCGAGCCGTTCTATACCAAAGGAGAAGTAATCTGGTCAAATAGAGCTGAGGCTAATAGGTATAGAGTGGGAATAAAATTAAAGGAAGTGGATTTCATGGGTCTTTCGCGCGTTTCAAGAATAGTCTACCGCCGTAAAAATATCTAAAAATCCTCCCTAATTCTCTCTCGTGTAATAACAACCCCCACCTTTTAAAAATTTTATCTTTATTGTTTAATTAATTCCACGCTATCAAAATAAGCCACGCCTTTTGCTTCGGGTCGGGGCTCAAACTGAAAACTCTTAATGGGAAAATCTAAGGCGGCGTTTTTATCCGCACTATCTGGCTGCCAATCACCGCGGATAAAGAACTCATTAAAAGGACAAACTACCTGTTTCCATCCTTGAAAATTATCTTCCAGCATAAAACGCCACATCTCATTACCATTATCTTTAATATCAAAGGCGATTCCTGCCTTAGAATCGCTGCCGTACATATAAAAAGATATGGCATTGAATTTTGACCAATCTATATCTTGTGGTAAAACCTGCCAACCAGCATTTTTTGCATCTAAATCAAAACCTCTGGCCACCCACATATATCCACCCGGCGCTGCATCATAAGTTACCTTAATCGACTGCTGGCCTGAATATTTAATCTTATTATCCGCTACTACCTCTACTGATGAACCATTGCCTGCGCCAAAGTCCACGGTACCTTCTGGGCCACCGGAAATTACACCTTCAAAATCATCGATTGATAAACCTTTATTTTGGGCAAAGCAAGGTATGGCGATAAATAAGACGAGAATAAAATATAAAGTTTTCACGTCCTACTCCTTTCTTATTTTATTTTTTCTTGGCTTTCAAGTTCTCGAATAAATGTGTGGCCTTTCCAATAGAAGCGCCTTCATGCACAATGCTACGTATGGCAGAGATCATTGCCACTGGCCACTTTGACTGCCAGATGTTTCTGCCCATATCCACCCCCCTTGCTCCAGAGGCTATGGCATTATAAGCAATCCCTAAAACATCCAGTTCGCTTTTCATTTTTGGGCCACCGGCAATTACTAAAGGGACAGGGCAGGATTTAACTACCTTATCAAAATCTTCGCAATAGTATGTTTTGACTATATGGGCGCCTAACTCGGCAGCAATACGGCAGGATAAAGAGAGATATTTGGCATCGCGCTTTTCCAATTCCTTACCTACTGCGGTCACGGCTAATACCGGAATACCGTAATTTTCTGCTTCATTAATCAGGTGAGCGAGATTAACCAACGTCTGGTGCTCATGAGGACTTCCCACATAAATAGACAAAGCCACAGCACAGGCATTGAGCCGGAGAGCATCCTGAAGAGAAACAGTAAGGCCTTCGTTGGAGAGATCTTCATCCAAAATACTATTGCCGCCGGAGACCCGAAGCACAATCGGGATATTATATTTAGCATCAATACAATTACGTAAGACCCCGCGGGTAATCATTAGCGAGTCGGCATAAGGGATTAATGGCTCAATGGTCCTACGTGGCTCTTCTAATCTGCTCACCGCTCCTAAAAAATATCCGTGGTCTACGGCCAGCATCACTGTCCGGCCGTCTTGCTTAAATATCCTACCCATCCTATTTTTCATTCCCCAATCCATTTACCACCTCCGTGTATGAAAAGTTTGTTTTATGTTTAATGTACTATGCCTGCCTGCCGGCAGGCAGGCAGGTTTAATGTTGTGACATTAAACTTTAAACATTAAACTAACGTTACCTTTGTGGCTCAATAATCACTTTTAATGATTCCTTAGCTTCGGCCACCAGCTTAAAACCTAAACCTATTTCAGCTAAACTCAAACGGTGGGTAATCATTTCGGAAATATTAATCTTTCTGCTAGCAATCAAATCCAATGCCTCCTTATAGTCGCTCGGACTTCCTGCATATGCACTGGTAAGAGTAATCTCCTGACGCCAGAATAACTGGTTAAAAGGAACGGGTATTTGGCTATCTTTATCTGTAGGAGCAAAGAAAAGCACTGTTCCGCCGCGCTCTACTGAAGCTAAGGCTTGGGAAATTGCCGTAGTTGCACCAGAAGTAACAATCACCAAATCCGCCAGTCTATGCTGATTTAATTTGCCTAATATTTCCGGCGAATATTCTTTGGCATTTACACTTAAACTTGCGCCAAATTTTTTCGCTGTCTTTAATCTATATTCTACAATATCCGTAGCGACAATATTACTTGCTCCTGAATATTGGGCAAGTAGGATATGTAAAATTCCAGCGATGCCACTGCCAATAACCAAGACAAATTTATCTTTTACTCCGCCGGCCAACCTTTGCCCGCGTAAGACACAAGCCAGGGGTTCCACAAAGGTAGCCTCTTCAAACGAGACATCTTTCGGTAAAAGATAGGTGCCTTTTTCCACATTAATTTGCGCTAAGCGCAAGAATTCACAAAAACCTCCGGGATCAAAATTAGTCTGGCGCAGTGTCTGGCAAACCGTCTGGTGTCCAGCCAAACAATAATGGCATTTACCGCAAGAAACATGATGCGCGCAGGCTATCCGATCGCCTTTTTGATAATTTTTTACGCCTGCACCTACTTCTTCTACCACGCCGCTAATTTCATGACCTAAGATTAAGGGAACTTTATCCTTGCGGTACCACTCCATTACATCACTACCGCAAATTCCCGCTGCCTCCACCCGAATTAAAAGTTCGCCTGGGCCAATCTTTGGCCGAGGCCGCTCTTCAATCCGGACATCGCGATTACTATAATAAACCGCCGCACGCATAATATTTGTATTATAACACCAGTCGCTGATTTTACAACCAAAAAACTATTAACTGCACTAGCAAGATAAAAATGTCCTATTTCTAGCAATTTAGAAATGTCCTATTTTTGGTTTTTTAAAGAGCGCCCGCAAAAACTTCTTCTTCCTTGTGCACCGGCCGTGAACCCGGAAGTTGAAAA